>JAESGD010000047.1_pt1 | contig 187462 bp, 177 predicted proteins | sample 9269581 | NCBI WGS metagenome assembly JAESGD01 (sample SAMN14515903, study PRJNA621661) | algae metagenome | isolation source: Cyanomargarita calcarea GSE-NOS-MK-12-04C and co-occurring heterotrophs from... | place: USA: Grand Staircase Escalante National Monument, Utah | collected 2007-12-30
GATCTACCACATGCGCTACCGTTTCACGGGAACGCCGGGGTGGTCGCTCGTCGACGTCTCGAACAGTGGCTACAATCCCAGCGCCCTTGCGGAAGACAATGTCGCTTTCGACACCGGCTATGACGACATGATTTCGCATCGCGTCGTGACCGATGCATCGAATGTGGCTGTCATCACGCCCCTGGTGAACAAGGACCGGCATTCCGTCATCGGGTCACTTTCCCTCGATGCGACCCAACGGTCGCTCGGACTCAGCTCCACCGTTGCCATCAACCTGGCGCGGACGCCGCAGGCCGCGACGCGCTTTCTCAACGACATCCGCGACCACAATGCGAGCGGCGAAGAGGTTGATGCAGGCGTCTCAGCAGTGAGCCGCTACAACCTCGGCGTCTGGTATCGCCGCAGCGTGCTGTTTGGCGGCGGTGGGGATAATGGAACGATCGGCTGGAGTGCTTGGCTGTGAGCGATCTGGAACGAACCATAGAAGGCCTGCCGCCGCCGGTGGGCGGCGCTGCCACGCTGACGCATTTCCTGGCGGCGATGAAGGATGGCCGCTCGGAAAAGCTGACGGTTGGCCAGGTGCTTGCAGTGTTCATCGACGAAGCGCTCGGCGGTGACGAGGACTTTGTCGCGACTGTTGCTGCCGCTCTGGCAGCGAAGCTCTCGAAGTCCGGAGATGACATGGGCGGACGGCTGGGCATCGCGGCTGGCACGACGGGGTCCGCCTCGATGCGGCTGCCTGACGGCGTAGCGCCGACTTCGCCGGTTGATGGTGATATCTGGCGCCGTGATGCCGGCGGGGGGCTTTTCCTCCGGAAGGGTGCAAGCACGGTAGGGCTGGTCGATACGCAGCGGACCGTCAAGTCGGCCAAGGCCCACCTGACGGACACCAAGGCTCAAGGGACGAACAGCCAGGCGCTGGCAAATGCGACTTGGAACATTCGGCAGATCAACACCGAGAACTCGGATCCTGACGGCATCGTCACGATCTCCAGCAACGCGTTCTCGCTACTGGCGGGGAGCGACTATTCGGTCCGTGCATTTGCGGCGGCGCTGTCCGAAAACGCATCTAACTCCAGAAGCATTCTGCGTTTTTTCAATGTTACCGATGGTGTGGCAGTCCAGGTGGTGCAGCCACTGGTTTCCGCCGGGGCCACCGTTGTTGCCGGCCAATCGGTCGAGGCTATTCTCTCGGGCGGGAAAACCTACCGCGTCGAGCAGTACACTGTCGGGGCTGTCGCGGGTGGCATCAACGCAAGCAACATTGCAGGCGCGTCGGAAGTCTATCTGTCCCTCATGATCGAAAGGCTGACCAATGGCTTCGCCTAAGTTTGCACTCGTCGTGGACGGCGTGGTCGACGTCATCTCCTATGATCCTGATCGCGACGAAGAGGGTATAGTCCTGCCTCAGTGGATTGAGGTCGCTGATGAGGTCTTTGCCGGGTTCATCGACAATGAGGACGGCAGCTTTAGCGCGCCGGAGCCGATTGTTCTTGAGCCGCCTTCGCCGGTCGAAGTCGAGCCAATTCGCATCGCATGCGCCTTGCGCGTGCCGGTGGTTGACGGCGAGGTGCAGCAGATCGGCGGAGCGTATCGCGTAATGGCGATGTTCCTCATGGATGAGGGTGTGTTCCTGGCCATCTTCAGTCAGGACCTCGGCGCAGAGCCCTACGTGATTCCAAACAATGGAATTTCGGTCGCCATCACCGAATGGGGCGGCGACTATGCCGTGCTCAAAGTTCGCGACCATGCCGGCGGGACGCTTGTCACGCCGACTTCCTTCGGCTTTTTCTTGTATCAACTTTGAGGTCTGGAGATATGACCATGAGCCATCTTGTGCTTGAGCGAACTGTCAACGGCAATGCAACGATCGAAAAACTGACCTGTGTTCCGGGCACTGAGGGCGCTGTTGCGTTCCAGCGCCTGAAGAATGAGGTCGGCGGCGCGCCGGGTAAGCCTGTCTGGTGCTGGAACTCGACACCTCCCGGGCAGCCGATCGCGGTCGACTTTACCGGGGCAATCATTTGTGGCGCTACCGCTGCGCAGACCCAGGCGCTGATCAACGCCTTCAAGGCGAATCCGACCGTGGCACCGGAAGACGTCCTGACCTACGCCTAGCAAGGCCCACCATACCGCGAGCCGAGGCGCCCTAATGGCAACCTTGACCAGTAGGATATTGCATCCTATCGAGTCGAAGGGCTGCCTTTCGTGGCGTGGCTATGAGAAACTGGGGAACGCATGACCAACAGTGTGGACGCACGTCAAGAGAGATACCCATTCATCGATGGATTGCGCGGCCTCTTCTCTCTTACGGTGTTGTTTTTTCATTCCCTGTTCACGTTCTTTGACCGGGACTATAGCGATTTCGGCTTGTTGTTTGATGGTGTGGTAGCGGTTCTTCTGTTCTTCGTTCTTTCAGGTTTCTCGCTTTCAGTAGGCTATCTCGCGCGGCTGCAATCAGGGAATGAATCTGCGGATCTGATCATTCGGCGTATGGCGGTAGCGCGCTACCCTAGGTTGGCTCTACCGAGTTTGGCTGCGTGTATTCTCATGTACGCAGTCTGCAGTTCCGGCCTGAACTACTACGCTTTGATACCAGCCGAGGCCAAGCCGGAGTGGTGGGGTTGGGCATATCGGGACACGCAGTTCACCCTAAGTGAAGTCATTAAATTCGCATTGTACGATGTCTTTTTCCCGGGGGCATTTATTCCGATTCTGCCCTACGACGGCCCCTATCTGATCACGAACCTTTGGACGATGTCGATCGAGTTTGTGGGGTCTATCCTTATATTCGTCTACGCCTTGGCTATGAAGAACAGTGTTTGGCGGGTGCTTTTGACAGTTGCGGTTTCGATCGCGCTAACGCTCAGCGGGTCTTACTACGCTTTCTTTTTTGCCGGCATGCTCCTTGCCGACCTCTTCCTGCGGCTAAGAGCGTGTGAGCCCCCCGTTTGGGTCCACTTTGCAGCGGTAAGTGCAGCTGGAATTCTGTTTCTTTCAGGTGGGCCGGATGCATTTTACGGAAAGGTTGTGTTCTGCACGTTGTTTGTTTTCTTGGTCATCCAGTCGCGGTACGGTCAAGCGTTCTTCAGTTTCGCCCCATTCCGTTACTTGGGAAGGATCTCTTTCGCTCTGTATCTTGTCCATATGCCAGTGATTATCTCCCTACAGAGCTATCTCTACCTGAAATATGACGGTGAATTTTCTCAGGCTAGTGTAATAGCGATCGCGGGTGGTGCGAGCATACTGGTCTCGTTAATGCTGGCGCACGCTTTTGCTTACATCGATAGTCATTCGATAGTGATATCGCGCAAGTTCGCAAAGGCAATAGTAGGATAAGCCCAGATGCCACAGGGGCCATCAGTGACTCCCACTGGCAGCTCTCTCAGGCCAGCTTACCTGAGAGCCTGCGGGTGAAGTTCAACGCCTTCTGCCAAATCGACGGCGGGGGCGTCTCACCTAGGAACTCATAACCGGCCTTCTGCAAAGTGATCAGGTGGCCGGTATTCCAGTTGGCCGGATACCAGCGGACAAGCTTCTGCCTCTGCGCCTCCAGGACCGCATCAACGCTGAAATGGTCGTAAACCTCATCACAGGAAAACTGGCCGCCGGCGTCAAAAACTGTCTCGATGACGCGCGCGATCTCATCCTTGCTGGACGGCTTAGGCTTTGTGGCGCCGCCCGAAAATCCAACCGTTGGCGTCGCTGAAATCGCGGTCATGTTGTGGGCCTGTGTGGTTGTGAAGTCTCCATCTTAAAACGTTGGGGTGCGATTTGCAATTAACGGGCAGCTTTCGCCCGGACCGCCAACCTGAAGGACATCGTCATGACCCTCGTGCCCCACTGGCGGCGCGTGCTTCTGCTCGCGTGGTCGCTCTGGGTCGTCTACGGCTCGATCCTTCTGGAGATCGCAATCCAGCTGCTGCCCTTCGTGCAGGAGCGGATGCCGGACTGGGCGCCGGTGGCTCTCCTCGTTCTCGCCATTCCCTTCCGTATTGTCGAACAAAGGCGCACCCATGCCGAGGATAAAACTGACAGCGACCCGTCGCGCATCCGCACTCATCGCATCCGTCGTCGCCGCTTCGGTCAGTGGCTACGTCGCAATCTTCCCTGGGCGGGCGCCCGTGCCGGAAGACGTCGCGCTGGCGATCCGGATCATGCAGCCGTGGGAAGGGCGGCATCTGGTCGCCTATCTCGACCGCATTCCGACTAAGCCAGTGTGGACGATCTGTGACGGCGACACCGAGAACGTTCGGCAGGGCATGGTTGAAACGCAGGCTGGCTGTGACGAGCGCAGCGCGCGCCGCATGGTGCGAGATTTCCGGCCGGCGCTTGTGAGCTGCATCGCAAATTGGGACGGCATGCCGCTCAGCGTGCGCGGCTCGATGCTGTCGCTCGCCTGGAACATCGGATCGGCAGCGACCTGCAAGTCGACCGCAGCTCGCCGGGCGAGGGAAGGGCGCTTCGAGGAAGCATGCATTGCTGCAACTGCTTTTGTCCGCTCCGGCGGTCGCGAGGTGTCTGGGCTCGTCAAGCGCCGTGGCATGGGTGATGCCCAGCGACCGGGCGAGGGCGAGGTCTGCAAAACCGGACTGGAACTGAAGGGAAACTGAGATGACCGTCACTGCCGAAATCAAAGCTTGCGCTGCCAATGACTGGACGCTGATTGCCTCGGGTGCGGCCTCGGCCGTTGGCTTCAAGGTCAACGCGCTTGCTGACAGCCTCCGGCTCATGCCGACTGCATCCAGCACAAAGCCAGCATCGCTTTCGGCCAGCTCTCCAGCATGGCCGGTGTCGTCTCGTGACGACAACAACTATGCGTCGGACAGCGCGACCTATTGGTGGCTCTGGAATCCGAACGCCAACGCAATCGACCTTATCGTCTGGAAGCTCTGACGATGGCGGTTTTCGGATTTGCACAGAAGCCGGACAAGTTCGGCGCCGGCTCGTTTCGCTTCGGCGCCGCCCCGATCAAGGGTGGTGTGGCGCTGCCGAACATCGCGCCCGCTGCAAACTGGCGTCTCCCTCTGACCGGTGCTTATGATAGCGGAAGCGATAGCGCCTTTGTCACGGCGATGACTGCCAACGCCAAGCGCACATGGCCGTCGCTCACTCTGGCGTCAGGCGCAAGCCGAACGATGGGTGTAGCGTATAGCGCCGTAGCTGCTGCCGGGGGCGTACTCGCCATCACGGCCTCTGGTGCTTTCACCATGGTTGCGCAGATCAGCGCGGACAGCACCGACTATGTCGACGGAACGTGGTCCGACCTGGACGACACGATTTACCTTCCCGATGCGCCTGCTGGTGCCACGACGGCTTTCAGGACACAGGTTGTTCGCCTGCCTGCGGTGTCCGGTGCGCGAAAAGCTCGTGTTGCGATCACCAATACGGCTGGCGCAACCATAACCGTCGATTTTGCGGCCCACCAGTTGCAGGCCGGCGGGCTCAATGATGCGCATGTGGTAGTCGGCGCTTCCCTTGAAGAAGAGGGTATGCGTTCGGCGGATTACCGCGCGGCTCTGGTCGCGGCACAGGCGTCTGCTGACCCGCTTGTCTTCAACTACTCGCGTAGCGCAGCGGGCCTCACTCAGATCCAAAATTACCCGGCACAGATCACTGCCGCTTGGGGCGACATCATTCGATATGTCTACGTCGGTAACACTGCGGGCAACTCCGTCACCAACGCGCAGCCTATCAGCGATGACACGGAAGCCACGCTAAACGCTATCCGCGACGGCATCGACGCAATCTTTGGCGGCTTCACCGGTAAAATCGTTCACACTGCTCGGCACACCTTCCGCGCTTATAGCGGCGTGACCATCAGCAGCCCGAACGATGGCATGTTGCCCTACAATGAGCAGGTCTTTGACCCCAAGATCCTTCAGTGGACGCCGGACTGCTACGACGCAAAATACGGTATGGGTCGCCTCGATCTCTACGGGGCCAGCACCTTCTATGCTGGCTGGCGTCGCGATGGCACACACTACGATATCGGGGTAGGCTACAACTGGATGAGGGCCGAAGTCGCCCGCATGCTCGGAAGCCGCATCTACGCCAATATTTGGCCGGTGACGTTCGCAGAATACCTCACGCAGCTTCTTGAGACACAGAACAAATGGCACCAGAAGCGCGATGCCCCAGGTGTAGTCAATAACCTGCCATCTGGCACGGCGAAAGCCGCTCTCCAGGCTCGTGTCGCCGCGATGAATGGTTCGGTGAAGACGCGCTTCCTGATCAACTACCTCTCGACTGCAGAGGCGAACATTGATGGCTGGAACCGAGTTTCGGGCCTTTCCGTAGGTTCCGGCGCTGACAAACTGTTTTCTGATGACGGGTGGGCTGTCGGCTTTACCTGCAAGATGACGGTTCAGGCAACGGCCGCGGGCAATCTCGGCCAAACAGGCGCTGGCTCTGGCCCTGTTCCCGAGAATGTTCGCTTGACGTATCTGAACACAACGTCGACCGACATGCAGCGAACGCTTGGCAATCTCGATGCGGACATAGCGATTGACACGCAGGTCATGACCTCTCGCTCTGGGACGACAAACCGCACTGCGAACTTCGTTATTGGCGGGACGACGCAGACAGTCAACGGGGCGCAGAACACGACGCAGTATGCCAACTTCAATGGTGTAACCCCGTCGTCTGGCGCGATCGTCATGAACATCAATCGCGGCGCAGGGAATGCTGCTGGCGTCTACATCAACGCGGAAGTCATCGATATCGGCTACGCAGCCTAACCCCACCGCCCCAACCTAAAATGCTGGGGGCTTGCTCGCTCCTGCAGCACGTTCTTTCAGTACCGCAGCATCCTAGTATGTCGGGGCCAAAGCGGGAACGAAGAGGCATCCATGATGCAACTGTGCGAGCCACCGCGTAGCAAAAGCTGCTGATCGGGCCTTCATGCCAACACCGCGCTTCATAGCCATGGCTTCCGCCGTGGCGCTTTCGGCTGCGATCTGGGTCGCCGCCTTCAATCTGCTCTCCTGAGAAAAGCGAGGTCGCGTGAACCCGATCAGTCAACTGATGCTGGCCGGCGCCTTTGCGGCCGGCATGGTACTCTCGCTCGCTGGCTCAATGGCCTGGGATCGACTTGTCGATGATCCAGCCGTCAAGCGCGTAGCGCGCGCCGAGGGCATTCTTTCCGAGCGCCAGGCGTGGGAGGAGGCGAGGCGGCGGGCCGAGATCCTGAAGGCTCAGAAGCTGGCGGAGGCGCAGGCGAAGATCAGCGCGGCGGAAAAGACAGTGCTGGACTGGCAGATCAACGACCGGCGGCGCGTGGAAAGTTTTCGCGCTGCACTGGAGGAACAGGCGCTTGAAGATAAAGCCCAGCATACCGATCGCAGCGCTTGCGCTCTGCCTGACCGCGTGTGGAACGCGCTCCGTTGACCGGTCGCCCGGGGCTCTTGTCGCGGATGCCAAGCCGGTGGTTTCGGCGTCTCTTCTGGCCGAGCCGGAAGGCAAGACGGAGATTCCGCGGGGCGCGTCTCTAGAGGCGCAGTGGTGGCATCTCGAAGAAAATCGCCGGCGGCTGGACGCCTGCGTCATGACCGCCAACCAGCGCGCGCTGGTGATCGAAGCCTTGCAGGAGAGATGATGTGGCTCAAACAGAACAGGTGCTCTGGGAACTCAAGGGGCGAATGCAGGGTATCGAGCACCAGTTGTCGAAGATTGCCGAGGATCTCAAGGAATCGCGCAAGGAATCGAGCGACAGTCGTCGCCGCATGTATGAGCAGATCGACTCCTTGAAACAGGATGCGGCTGAAAGTCGTCTGAAGATCGAAAGCGTCGCCGAGGATCTCGCCGAAAACAAACCTGTCTTCACCGAGATCAAACGCTGGAAAGAGCGCTTCATTGGTATGCAGATGCTGCTAGGCGCCGGCGCCGCCGTCATCGGTGGGGGGCTGGTCGTGTTCTGGAAGTGGATCGGTGCAAAGCTGGGGATCGGCTGATGCGTGCGCTGATGCTTTTTGCTGCCATGCCCTCGATCGCAATGGCTGAACTTTCAGCCGACATCGATGAGGATCGACCCGAGCCTCCCGCTCTTTCGACCGTCGCTGTTCCCTGTCTTCGTGAGGGTGAGGAGCGGCGCTATGTCGTGACCTGGGAGATCCGCAACACGGTGACTGGCGAGGTGCGCAGCGTCGACAGCCAAGAGGTTCGCCTCAGGTGCTAGGCTCGCGGCCGAGCTTCCATCTGACCATGTCGGGGAAGCTGACGCCGCAGACTTCATTCAGCCGCGTGACGTCGTTGGTTTTCGTGCATGTCGCTTCGAAGGCCTTGCGCAGCTCCATGAAAGTGAAATCCGGTCCATGCTTCTCGATCAAGCCGTCGATGCCATAGCGGCCGGCTCGGCCGCATTTGCGGCAGACGACTTCGACTTTTTCATAAGGGTATTCGCAGAGACGGTCCTGCTTGTTTTCGGGCAGAGGGATCTGCCGGGTCATTCCTGACCTCGCCGGCGCAGCTCCTCGATCTGGCGATTGACCCGCTCGTTTTCGCAGATCGAAAGCATGCGGTTCTCGGATACCGCGATGACGGCCGCTATCGTCTCGAATTCTCCCCACCCCACCGATCTGGCCTCATCGATCAGCTGCAACACCGCAGCCTCAATCGCCTCCTGCGCGTCCAGGAATCGGTCCGGATGATCAATCGGGCTTGGTGGCGGCGTGATGGTCATGAGTGAGAATATGGCCCATCACGGGCTTGCGGCAAGATGCCCGGTTAGCCGGTTCGCCGGAAAACAACGGGAACAGAGGTGGCTAACCGGCTGCTAAATGCCTTTGATATATAAGAAATTTGGTAGGCCCGGAGGGACTCGAACCCCCAACCAAGCGGTTATGAGATGCTTGGCCTGATGTTTGGCAATGTCCGGTAGTGTCCGTTAACGTCCGATTTAACCAGTAATAACAATGGGTTATTGAAATTTTCTGTCCGTTAGTGTCCTATTGCGTACGTGACCAGCCGGTCCCGTTGTTGCCCAGGATGTTGCCCAGAAAGGACAGCGAAATGCCCAAGGTTGTATTGACAGAGAAGTGGTTGACGTCTCCCCCGAAGGCCGAAAAAGGAAAGCGCATCGACTATTCCGATATCGCTCCAAATCTCGTCGTCAGGGTAAATCACAAAGGTGTGCCGACCTTCGTTTTTCTGGCGCGTTTTCCGGGTAAACGTAATCCGAGCCGACGAACGCTTGGTGCCTTCGACATCCGAGCAGGCGTACGCGAAGCAGAAATGGTGGAGCAGAATCGAGAACTGCCTCGCCCGCCCACTCCCATGTCGCTCGCAAGGGCCAGGCAGATCGCATCGGAATGGTCCTCTTTGGTCGGCGCTGGGATTGATCCTGGTACGAATGAGAAGAAGATGGCGACGAAGGCCTTAGAACGCGCGCAGAATACATTCGAACATGTCGCGAGAGCCTATATCGACTATGTGCCCAGCAGAAAGCGGAACCGGCATGCTGCCCAGGATGCGCGTGTCGTTCAAAACGAGTTACTCGAACGTCGGGATCGTAAGGGCACGTTGATTTGGAGGAACGAGTGGGCGGACAAGCCCATAGCCGATGTAACTGACGAGGAGATTGCGGACCTGATCCTTCAAATTCGAGATCGTCCTGCTCCGGCCCTGGCTTACGAGGCACTATCGCAGCTGAAGGCGGTCTTCAGATGGGCGATGTTCCCACAGCGGAAACGCAAATACGGTCTCAGTTTGAACGTGGCCGCTAGCATTATGCCCACGCACTTTGAACTGAGCAAAACGGTTCGGCTACGAGTGCTGAATGATGCTGAATTACGCGCCTACTGGGAGGCGGCAGACAACACGCCATACCCCTACGGTCCTTTTTTCAAGGCGCTGTTGTTGAATGGTCAGAGGAGGGACGAAAATGCCGGGGCAAAATGGGGTGAGTTTGATCTGAAGAGTCGTGACCCCATTTGGGTGGTTCCTCAGGAACGGTTCAAATCGGGTCAGGATCATCCGGTTCCAATTTCGCCGGATTTGCTATCGCTTCTCAACTCCCTGCCTCGTCCCGACCCAAATACTGGCGGTAACCACGTATTCAGCACCACAAACGGCGTCATTCCGATTAATAGCTTCGGCAAGGCTAAGAGGGACCTCAATAAGGCGATGCTGGAAATCCTGCGGCGGGATGATCCGAACGCCGAACTCCCGCGTTGGGTACTCCACGACGTTCGGCGGACAGTAAGGACAAGACTATCCGCATTGAAGGTTCACCCTCAGGTCTCGGAGCTCATCATTGGCCATGGGAAGGTCGGACTTTTACGCGTCTACGACCAATACGAATTCGAGCGTGAGATGCGAGAGGCATTAAATCTCTGGGCCAGTAAGCTGAGGGAGATCATCGGGATCAACAAAGCCGTCTGAGGCAACCTATTGCTGCCAGCTGTCGTTCATTTGCTCCCGGATTGTATCTCTAGCAGTTGCGCTTCGACCGCAGCCAGGCGGCGGCCCCACTCGATATGACGGGGCTCAGGTTCAAAGGAGGCATCAAGGCGTGCCAGAATTTCTGCGCTGATCGATCGCTTGTTTTCAGCGGCTGCCGCCGAGAGCTTGTCCTTCAGGGCCGTGCTAAGCCGAAGTTTGAACTGTGGGTCTGCCTGCTTCGTTGCCATATCTATTCAATGCCTCAATCAAAGCGGATATCCCGTGGACCACAAAGGTTCATAATGGGTCCTTGATTCACGCCTCGTTCTATTGTAAATAAAAGTCGCTCTCTTCTCGGAGTTTACTGTTGTTGCTGGTTTGTACGATGGAGTCCGCAGTGTCAGTCATACTTCTGTCTGCCCGTGATCTGAAAGCCCGTGGTATATCCTTCTCACGGTCCCAGCTCAACGAACTCATCAATAAAGGCATGTTTCCGCCGCCAATCAAAATCGGATTGAGGAAAAACGCCTGGATTGAGCCTGAAGTTGATGCTTGGGTCGAGAACAAAATCGAGGCTCGAAAAAACAAGTAGGGCACGGCGAGGCGAGGTTGGTCGTCCGGCGTCTTGCAAAGGATCGAAGCGCGGCGACGCAATCTATCATGCGACCAGTCCGAGTGACTTCGCGCGGTTTGCGTCAGCCGAGGTTTTATTGCGCGATGTCTTAGTGCAAGTTCGTCGAACGCGATCATGGGCCATTTGCAGGAACCGCGGTTGTCTGCGCCAGCCTCGGATCATGACCCCTCATAGTATTTTGATAACGTTGTGTGGAGCTGCTGGTTTGAACCGTAGGCCCACCCCGTCGAGTTCCGCGGTGTCGGAATTGGAAGCGATGAACTGAATATTGGCCCGTGTGAACGCGTCGTAAAGTTTGTCACGGACCGCAGCTGTTTGCTGGCCTTTTTTAGCCTCAAAACGAGCGACCGACCTAAGGCCGACGTCTGCTTTTGTGCCCAGGTCTTCCTGGCTCCACCCCAGCAAGACACGAGCGGCTTTGCACAAATTCGGAGTGAGCACTTTCGACATCCTCACGCAAAAACCGGTTTTCGGAGAAAGTGTCAACATTGGCATTATTTACGCCAAATTAGGCTTGAAAAATGCCGAAAATGGCGTACTAGAGTCTTCATAAAGGCCGAGGCATCGAATCGGCCTCTCTTCCGAGAGGACTCTGTGATGAGTGCGGACACATTTTCGACGACAGGAACACTCTTTCATGCGGATCAATCGACCGTTGCCTGGTTCGATATGTTGCCCGCGCAGTTGGCCATCCATCTTAGGAAGCTTGCGGACGAGATAGAAGCGCAAGGTCCGGCACATTCGGCAGATTTGGTCCCGAATCTCAACAACTGGGCTCTGGCCAGGAGAGCCGTGCCCTGCCTGATTGGGGTCCCGTCAGGACATCCAAAAATTGGAGACGGCAAGACGCTGATGTCCAGCGAGCTCTTCTTTATGGACCTGGAACGCGGATTGGCGCGATCGTTTTCGCGATGGTACCGTTTAGGAAGTCGCGCCAAGCCGGGGTACTGGAATGAGAGGCTGACGACGCCATGAGAGCATGGATTTTCTCTGACCTGCATCTTGAGTTGGACGAGGCTCCGACGAAGTTGGCAATTCCGGACGCTGATGTCTGCATTTGTGCTGGAGGCATCATGGCCGGCGGCATAGTTCCCAGTATTGAATGGTTGGGCGAACGCGTGGCCCCCTACATGCCGGTGGTCTTTGTCCCCGGGAACCACGAATTCTATCGTTCTTCCATCAAGGACAGTCTGGCAGCCGGTTATGTAGCGGCCGAGCGATACGATGACCTGTTTCTGCTCAACGGTGACGCGGTGCTGTTCGAAAAGTTTAGGTTCATCGGCGCGACACTATGGACTGACTTCAATCTCTTTCGACATATGCCCTTCGCGCTCGATCTCGCACAAAGGGAGCTCGACGACTACCGGTGCATTAAGCTTTCGAAGAGCCCCTCCAGGAAGTTCACGGCACGAGACAGTGTAAACCTGCACCGTGAGGCGCTGTTTCATTTTGTAAAGCTTCTACGGACACCTGATGATCGCTCTACCGTTGTTGTAAGTCACCATGCGCCCAGCCTCATGTCGGTGCCGCACGAGTTCTTGAAAGAGCCACTTGCTGCTTCATTTGCCTCGTTGTTGGAGCCTACCATTCTCGATTTCCAACCGCTTCTATGGGTGCACGGTCATGTCCATCGTTTCTGTGACTACCGGATTGGTGCGACTAGGGTAATCTGTAATCCGAGAGGGTATCCGGACAGGGGCGTACTGGGTTTCAATCCAGCGTTTGTAGTCGATCTGGCGCAGGCCGATAATGTCTGAGCCCAATCTCAAAAAACCCGGTGCCCTCTGGTCTGTTCCTGGAGTGCGCGAGCAAGCCCATACATTTACGACTTGCTTGGCCTACCTTGGCGTCGCTGCCGCACTTCGACACATTGCTCGTTCAACGGGGAAATTCTGTATTCTTCTGAGAATTGCGGATACAGATGCCCTGGATTGTTATCTTGAAGCGGCCAAACTCTATCTCCGCTGGCTGAGCGATGATCCTTTGGAGCTTCAAGCTTCAACGGCCAAGAGTGTCGCACATCACCCGAAAACCAAGCGGATCGAGTACGATGTGATTTTTCGAGCCCTCAGCCATTCAAGGATCATACTCGTCTGCGAGGCGGAAGCTGAGGTGGACATGGAGACGCGGCTTTTCGTCGACTTTGAGATAACTATTCCCTCCCTTACGCGGAGGCAGGCATCCGTGGCGCTTGAAAGGTTCGGTCATCCTCCATCGGTGGAGGATATCGACACCATCATGGGGGCTACATGGAAGAGCCTGCGTTTTGCGTTTCCTCGCGGTAGACCGATATTGAGCGGGTTGCGCCGCCTTCGCTCCATCGAACTAGCAGCGCTCGAGCAAACCAAACGGACGCCATGTAACGAACCAACCTTGGACGAGCTCTACGGGTTCGGGGCCGCTGCGGACTGGGGAAAAGAACTCGCACGGGACATCTCGGACTTCCAGAAAGGCGAAATCGGGTGGGAGGAGGTTGATGCGGGCATCTTAATCTCGGGGCCGCCCGGGACGGGAAAAACGATGTTTGCGGGAGCTTTGGCAAGAACGTGCGGCATACCTCTAGTATTCGCGTCTTCCGCCCAATGGCAGGCTAAAGGTGCGTTGGACGACTTCCTCAAGGCGATGCGACTGACCTTTAACGAAGCCAAGGCCAAATCTCCCTGTATCCTATTCATTGATGAAGTGGACTCTTTTGGTGATCGTGCCGTCGCGGGCCATCACGACGATTACAAGCGTCAAGCAATCAACGGATTTCTTGAGCTACTCGATGGATTCGAGAAACGGACAGGCGTGGTCGTCATCGGTGCGACCAACTATCCAGATCATATCGACCGGGCAATTAAGAGGGCAGGTCGGCTTGACCGGCACGTAGTTATCCCTCTGCCGGATGCTGAGGCGCGCACACGCATTTTCCACCAGCACTCAGGATTGGAAGTCCCCGGTGAGCATCGAGAACGATTCATCCGGGCGACGTCAACTATGGCAGGCGCAGACATCGGCCAACTTGTACGAGACGCCAAACGATCGGCAAGACGTCGTTCGATGCCAATTGAGTTCGACGATGTCCTCAAGTTCCTCAGTCCACTTCTGCCGCTGCCAGAAGAAATCATAAGGAGAACCTGCTTGCATGAGGCTGGACATGCGCTCGTAGGAATGGAACTTGGGGTCGGCCAATTTGAGGGCATTTTTATCCTTACGGACGCAATTCCGGACACGATGAACATGCTCGGCGGGGCCCGCTTCACGCCCCCTGAGCTCGAGCAGAGGACGCGTAGCTTCTACCTTGATAACATTGCTTTGCTGATGGGAGGTATCGCTGCGGAGACCATAGTTCTCGGCACGTTCAGCGATGGGGCATCGTCCGGCTCGGAGTCCGATCTGGCAAAGGCAACCGAAATTGCCACTCTTATCGAGACTTGCTTCGGCATGGGATCGACACTGGCTATTGAGACAGATCGAGAGCGTGACCTGTCTGGTCTAAGAGCTGAACTGCCTGAAGTCCGAAAGTCCATCGCAGCCATGCTTGACGAACAATTGAGAAGAGCGAAGGATATCGTGCGAAGCCATCGTGCGGCATTGGAGGAGGTTGTTACTGAGCTCAGCATTCACCGCGGCGTCTCCAGACAATTTGTCCAGGCAGCGATAAACCGGGATCGAACCTGACGAAACTTTTTCCGTTTTCGTGGCGAAGTTCCGGCAAAGGGGAGGATACCCTGAGCGTCTGAAACCTGTTCAGATCAACAGCTTCGGGTCTGCTGTGAAGGAGGTAAGAATGAAGGGGCCTTTTGACAGTGCCGATGACGATGAGAGCAGTATCGACAAGGGCGAGATGAGGTCTTTGGGGGCTGAATTGGAGGGGGTCGGATGGAAGCCCAGAGACCGGAACGTGCGACTGCGACCCGGAACCGTGGGACCCAGTTTAAAGGTCGTAGCGTCCTCGAAGAGGCCTAAGCTTCCCAAAGCGCCGGTGAACCCCGGTAATTCGAAGGATGAAGTGTCCTGAGCAGCCTGCTTCAATTTCGATTACGCCTTATCATTGATGTCGCCAAACGGCAGAGCATCGCAAGCGTGTCGTTGCGTAACGAACCCGGGAGTTGAACCTGTCATCGTGGGCCGTCATCCGTGATCTGATCAAGATCGGTCACTTGACGAATTGGCAGTATTCGACGACCGGGAGGAGGGAAGTATGTCGAGGGCGGCGTAAATCCGAAGTCCGCAAGATGATATGGCCATTGATTTAAGGATATCAGGCGTCACATCTAACGACCGCACGGTGAAGGCATGAGCGCTGTGAGGCGGAGGGAGAGATTAATGGTTGGAGGTTGGGACAAGTCGCCGGGGCCGGACAACGACTACACAGGACAGCCATGGACTCGTGCCCATTTCAGATTGCTATCCGTGATCCTGATCGTCCTGATCAGTCTTGTTGTCGCTATTGTTTTGGTATAGCCGCGCTAGTCAGAGGCAGTTCGTCGTCAAAGAGGTAAGCATCGGCGTCGAAAACGCGGTGGTTGCAGTTCTAAGAGCGTTGGCATGGTGGTTACGTTGGCGCTCCTATTTGGCTTTGAAGTTAAAATTTGGGGCCAATTTCTTGCTATTGCTGACTTTCGCTCAGCAACATCCGGCAAATGTCGATTTTTTGAACTAATGCGAGTCGATAGATAGGTCCCTCCGATGGGTTGGTTTGCTGGTGGAATTCGTCATCGATCCTCCCCAGTGCATTTCCCTCGTACACTCGACCTGGTCCCAACGCCAACCAGGGGACGATCAGGACTCCGAAGTCAGCCTGCTTGCGCCGGATTGCGAACCGCATAGAAGTTATACCGTTGTCCATGTTCTTTGATGCTTCTACCTCGATGGCTGCCCAGCGCCCACATATTTTGACAAGGTTATCAAGGAGCAACGGTGCGCGGTCACTATCGATTGTCGTAGAACGGCCTCCTTCGAAATGACTTCTTATCAAGCGCGCTAGTGCACTTGAACCTGAACGCCATTTAAAACGGATTTGAACTAGCCAGCGATTTAGTTCGTTTAGGGCCTTATCATTCTCAATTATATCATCAAACTCCGATGGCTTAAAAATGTTAATTGCAACGATGTCGTCGAGATCGTCACGTTTGCCCGCCCCATAGGCTTCATTATGCTTTGCCATCTCGCATTCAACCGCAGCCTTTTCAGATCGGGGTATGCCGTATGAACGAAGATAATATTCTTTGCGGTCATTCAGTATCTTTTCGAAGTGCGGGTCTTTCTTGCTTGCGTCAAACCTTTTCCAGCTGATTGCTTCGTCAATATCCATGTTGCTTCCATCTTTTGGGATTTAGCAATGTTGCGTGAACAAAATTATATCGTCCAATTTGAGTTTTTTTATATACCATCGTTCTGTTGTAATATGGAATGTAGAAAGCCAATTTCTGAAGCAGAAAGTGAGGTCGCATCAGAATACTATGCTGGATGCTTAACGTTTCGCAGGGGGGCGAGATGCGAGTGCAGCTCGGCAGGTAGAAGCTCGAGCGCATGCGCCAACGAGGACCTACCGCGGCCGTCGATGAGTTTCCATCAGAAGCCGTTCCAACGCGTCGACTACACGGACATCTGACAATCGAGACATTGGCGGCGGCGTTGTGCGTCGCGAAAGCCGGCGTACATATTTTAGTCCTTGGCCCTTCTAAGTCGAAGAGAAAGGCCCGATACGATCTATTTGATCTCAGTCGCCGAGTGGTACAACATACCCTCGATGCGATCCCACCCGGAAAAGTCAGGATCGAAGCGACGCGGTTCGACGGAGAACCCCATTCGCTCGGTGTGGGTAATTATGACATAGCTTCCGTCATTGATGTATCGCCAGTCCTTTGGTCCCGCGCGCTCGCCTTTTTTTGCAACCATGACCTTCCTGTCGAGGGCGCTGACGTTGACGAACCGCTGGCTGCGATATGTGGCATCCTCGAATTTGTGGATGTGACCGAACAGAAAGAGCGGGACGCCTGGAAGGGACGCCTGGGTTTTCGTCAATCTGTAGTGGCTCACCACAATGGTCCGTTCTGGATTGCTCGCTGCCACGATCGTCGATAGCTTTGCGCGTTGTTGCTGGAGGTACAGGCGGCGATCTGCCTCGATGGCCGCACGGTCGCTTGCGGAGCAATTCTGACGCCTAGCTTCCCATTCCAGGTCAATGCCATCCACCGTCTCCCCCACGACACTAAGAGCGTCGATATCGCAAGGGGACAGGTGAACATGATGACACCGTTGTCCGAACTCTTGGCGATATTCAAGGCGATGGTCCCAGTTGCCAAACACATACAGAACCGGGCATTCGAAAGTTTGAAGAACTTCGAAAACCTCCCCAGCGCTCTGGCTTCCAATGTCACCCGCCACGATCACCGCGTCGAAGTCGTTTGTTTCCAACGCCCGAAGTTTACGGACGGCTTTGACGTTGTTGTGGATGTCGGAACAAGCGAGCAGTTTTACCATTTCGAGCCATCTCTGGATCAATTGTCCGCACCAACGCTACTGATCACTGGATTGGCGGCGGGCAGGCCCAATAAAAGCTGTGGCTTAGCAGGGGGCGTTGTAGCCTCCCTCGGCAATGCAATGTAGACGCGAGACATTGTGTCGGCTACGTCTTTCCACGCTTCTTCATGTAGTTAAGAAATTGAAATCGACAAATGGCCGCACGCTTTGACGCCTTGAACCGCCTATGGGGTAAAGTTCGAGAGTCCAACCACGACTTCCGCGCTTCCACTGACATCTTTCCGATGCTTGATACGGAAAAACTAAGCCGTACGTTTGAGCTCGTCGAGATAGGTGACGCAGGCGGGAAGGAAAATAAACCGCCTAAGTCAGCTCGCGCTCTCGATGAGATCGAGCAGCGTATCGTCGCCAGGGTAGAAGAGGAAAAGAAAGCCTCTTATCAGGTTCTTGAAGACCAGTTTCAGCACTTCGAGGACAGGTTGAACAACCTCGACTTCGAAGGCCAGTTCGGCCTTATCCGCCAGGCCAACTACACCAGCCTTTCAGACTTCAAGGCTGAGGTTGCCATGGGCCAGAACCAGTTACATGGATTGAGACGTGACCTTCAAGAGGTCGAGCAGGAGTTGCAACATTTTAAGGATAAGCATGGGCTGCGCCGGGCGGCGAAGGTCAGCACCGCTGGATGGATGTTCTTCAAAATTGCCTTCCTTGTTTTCCTCCTTTTGTTGGAAACGGGTCTCAATGGTTCCTTTCTCGCTGAGGGCAGCGCTCTCGGCATCCTTGGAGGTGTAACGCAGGCGTTCACGCTCGCGGCACTCAACATCGGTTGCGCGCTTCTTCTCTCAGTCTTTGCCGTGCGTTTTGTGCTCCACCGCTCCTTTTTTCTCAAGGTCTTGGGTGTTCTGGGGCTAGGGGTTTATGCGTGCATTGCGCTGGGGATCAACCTCGCGCTGGCGCACTATCGCGAAGTCTCCGCCATAGCATTCGGTGATGCTGGAAGGCAGGTCATGGATAGGCTGTGGACCGCCCCGCTCGACCTGGCCGACCTAAATTCGTGGGTTCTATTCGGCTTGGGGCTTTTTTTCTCGATCTTGGCATTCATCGACGGCTGCGCAATGTTCGACCCCTATCCGGGTTTTGGGAATGTGCAGAAACGCGTCAACAAGGCCAGGGCTGGTTACAGCACCGAGGTCGAAGCCCTGATCGAAAATCTCAAGGAAATCCGCGACGAGCACAATGAAAAGGTTGAGTTGATCATTCGCGATCTGAGCCAGCGCCGCCAGGAATCGCAGGCCATTCTCCAACACAGAACCCGAGTAGCGGGGCTATTCAAGGAACACCAAAACCAGTTGGAGCGCTCGGCGAACACTCTACTATCAGTCTATCGAGAGGCGAACAGGAAGGCCCGTACCGAACCCGAACCCAAGTACTTCGCAAACCCGTTCAAGATGGAACGGATTAGTCCGACGTTGCACAGCGCCGAGGAGTGGAACGACCGTGAGTTGGCGGAGCGGATCAAGACTGCACAAGACGAGCTTTCCGACCAGATGAAAAAGATCGGCGAAGAGTTTGAGGAAGCGGTGAGCCGTTATCGTCAACTCGATGCCCTGTTTCCAGGTGCATGATGGCAAGGCGTAGACGTAAAAAATCCAATAATGCGATCGTTCCTGTGATCGCGGGTGTCGTCGTCTCGATACTTTCTGCTGGGCTGGTTGGGGGGTATTTCTATCTGAGGAGCGTTGCTGGGAGTGCTGTCGCGCTCGATGAGGATTCTCTATGCCCCGTCGATGGACCGAAATCCGTAACCGCGGTTCTTCTCGATGTGACCGATCCGATCGCCGACGTGACGGCGCTCGATCTGCGAAATGAGTTCCAGGCTCTTGTCTCCGCCGTCCCGCAAGGCGGTTTGATACAGGTCTACGCCCTCACGGATCAGGAGGGCCAGCTTGAACGCACGTTTTCGGGCTGCAATCCCGGCGATGGAGCTTCGGTTGACCAATGGACCAGCAATCCGCGACTTGCACAGTCTCGCTGGGAGAGCGGTTTCGAGAAACCCTTGAGAGACGTGTCCGATCGGCTGAGGGAGGGCGTATCAGGCCAGCAGTCGCCCATATTGGCTGCGGTCCAGCGCATTAACGTCGAAGCCTTCGGCATCCCATCACACCACTCTGTGCCAAGGACCCTCGTGATAGCGTCAGACATGATCGAGCACACGAACGCGTTCTCAATGTACCGAAACGGGGCCGACTACTCGAAGTTTGAAGAAAGCGAAGCGCGTCAGAAGTTTAGAAGCCCTCTCTCCGGCACAGCAGTACGTGTTTTGCAGTTTCAGCGGCCGGAGATGAAATTTTCCGACGAGGAATTGGCCGAGTTCTGGGATCAGTGGGTGCAGGCCAACAATGGCGATCTGACCAGTTTCAAGCGTATGCAGGGAGTGATGTGATGGCCCAGGATAGTGGTGCGAGTCTGTTTCTCAGGCAACACGGTCCTATGGTCCTGTTCGGTTTCCTCACATTGTTGGGCGTGTCGTTCATCTGGACTGCAAAACTGTGGGATTTGAACGCCGCCCTCGTCACGGCCGTTCCGATCGGGATCATGTTCACCTACCTTATCATGTCCCTCGTCGCAGGAAGCATGCGAGTTCACAACGAACAAGCTGGTGACAATCTCTATTACATGGGCTTCCTATTTACGCTCTCCAGCCTCGGGGTGTCACTTTACCGTTTCGTCGGCGATGTCTCGATCGACGAGATCGTGCAGAACTTCGGCATCGCGGTAACCTCAACGATCTGCGGGATCGCGTTCCGCATTATGTTTAACCAGATGCGCCGTGACCCCATCGAGATCGAACGCAATGTGCGCCATGAACTCGCGGAGATGACACGTCGTGTACGCACGGAATTGGATTCGTCCGCGAGGGAGTTCTCTAGCTACCGTAGAACGAGCAGCCAGATGTTGCTCGAAGGCTTCGAGGAAATTGCGGAGCAGGCGGAAAAGACCGGCGAGGCAGTTCAGAAGGCAATCGAGACCCTATCCAGGGAATCTCTGAAACCGATTCAGGACGCGGCCGCAAAACTGGCCGTCATTTCCGAGGAAAACCTGAAGTTGGTTGAACAACGAGCGGCAAAGGCGACCGACATAGCTAATGCCGCCTCCGAGAGATTGAACGAAGCAACCGACAGGATCGCGACCATCGTCGGTGGTTTGAGTTCCACGTTGGAGGCTTTGACGACCAATCTGAACCAGATGAAGACACCCGACGAGGTCCTAAGGATCGAAGTAAAGCCAATCCTCGATGCCGTTTCGAAGGTGACCGAGCTCCAGAAGCTGCAGTCCGAAGACATGGCCAAGCGGACCGAGGCGCAGATTTCTACGTTCCTGGAAGCGGTCAAGCCCGTCACGACCATCCCTGGACAAATTGAAGCCTCGCTTCAACCCGTGGCTGACCTTTCTAAAACCCTACGCGAAAGTCTCGCCGCACTGGCGGAGATGCCACGTCAAATGACTTCACTCGCAACGAGTTTTTCGGAGACTTCCGCTTCCATTAGGGAACTTGTGGGCAGTCATCCGCCGGATGAGGGGTCCTCGCAGCAATCAATAAGGATGAGGATTGGGTCCCCAGATAACGAAACACCTGAGCTCGCCGCGCCGGAAGAGCGGTCTCCTCAACTTGAGGCGATCTTTGACGGGATTGGAGGAGATGCCAGTATCATATCGAGGTCGGCCGACCAGCCGAACGCCGTTGGACCGGTGGCTGTAGATATACCTCCGGGTGATGACGACGATGGGAAGCCGAAAAGAGGCTGGTTCAGAAAGTGGTAAGTCCAGCAGAACCCGCCACAAAGCTTGAACACAAGGGATATAACCGGGGATTGATCCTTGGCCTGACGATGGCTGAGTCAATGCTTCTGCTCGTGTTTTGCCTCCTTCTTGTCGCGGGAGCTATCATCAAGTCCGAGCGCCAGAAAACGTTTGATGCGGAAGTGGCGCGAAGGGATGCGGAGGCACAAGTTGAACGGCTAACCAAAGAGGTTCGTGTTAAGTCTGACGAAGCCAAGACCTACTCGGAACGCCTTGCCGAGTTGGAACAACGAATGCGGTTGGTGACTGCTTCAGGTCAGGAACGCGAAGCGCTGGAAAAGGAATGGCGTGAACTCGTGAAGGCGAGGGACACGCTCAAGCAGTTCGAGGCACAGGGCCTGACTCCGGATGCAATCGCTAAAGCGAGAGAAATCCTTGATCGGGTCCGCGAGGTCGGCATCCAGACAACAGATGCTCAGGCATTAGAGGATCGGCTGCGTGAGCTTATCCGCGCGGAGAAGGAACAGGCTGCTTCCAAGCCGCACGAGTGGCCCCCGATCATCAACCTCAGCGAGGCAGGAGGTTACTTCTTCAAGAGCGGCAGCGCCGAACTCGACGAGCAGTTCACCGCAAAGCTAGAGGGGCCAATTGCGGCAGATATTGCGCAGAACCTGGACCGCTACGACGTCGATATCATCGAGGTCATCGGCCACACCGATGAACAGCCGATCTCCCGCACGGGTTCGAATCTGGACAAGATGATAATCGAAGTCGTCGATGGCGAAAGATCGATTACCTCAATTGTGCCGGCGGACAATGCGGGGCTCGGTATGACCAGAGCGCTCGCCGTGGTGAACATTTTGCGAGCCGATCCGCGGCTCAGCAAGGCTACAATCTTGCCAATGTCAGGCGCACAACTCGTGCTGCCGGGCGACAAATTGACGGCGGGGCAGGCAGGTGACGTAGAAGCGCGACGGCGGATCGAGATCAGGATACGCCGTCGAAACGATGACTAGGCTAGCGCCCCCAGCGAGGCGCGCGCCATCCTGCCGCTACAGCCTCAGCCTCTGAGCAGAACCAGCGTTCGCCTTTCTCCACGCTTATCTTGGTCTTCATATACCAGGGGGACCATGGAGCATGGTAGATTTGACCTCCGTCCGATATGTTTCCCTTGATCGGGCAACCGTTCGGGGACTCCTGTTCAGCGACAGCCCACTTTTCGGCGCGGAAATCCCATGGCGTGATGGTTTCAGCCTGCCAAACTCCGAGAGCGTCTATATGGGCGGTATCCTCGATCTCTGCGTAGTCCATGGAATACTTCCGAAACGCCCACGCCAAACCCATTGATACAAGTTTGGCGTTGATGTCTTCTGAACCGATCGTGCAAACTCCGATCGTTCTGCCATAGCCATCCGCGCCACGGTCATCACAGGTGACGTTGTCGTCGGAGACGAGGGTTTCAAGAGCTTCGATCGCCTGTTTTCCGCATGGCCAGGTCTTGCCATTCGGACGCCTGCAGGTCTGTCCGGCCTCTGGTGCATCGATGCCGTGCAGCCGGATGGTCGTACCGTCGATTTCCAGAGTATCTCCGTCGATTACCCTGACACTGGCGGCCTGCGAAACAGAGACCGTGCCGACTTGCACGAGGGCTACCGAGATCAGTAGTGCCGCCGATAAGCGGAGACGTTTTTGTAAATGCATAAAACACGATCCGTGAAGGACGCAGGCGCTGGAATTTGCCGACGTCAAAAGGTGATGCAGGGCCTCTTGCAGGAGAGGACGGGTTTCATTCGGTCGGTTAGAATTTGAATTCCGGGGTCGATGCCGACGCATCGGCCTCCATGCCGATGCAGGAATCGAGAATACTGTAGGAGCCACCTGCTGCTCGCGCGACTTGATCGCAGTATTGGCGTGACTTGATGTCGAGCGAAGCCCACTGCGCCTTCTGTTTGTCGTAGGCGTCTTGCTCCATCTCCATGCAGGATTTGTAGATGGAGGATGAGCCGCCGGAGACGTCGGATACATTTCGGCAATAGTCCGTCGGATCATAGCGAGGCATTTCCTGCGCGATGACAGGACCCGTCAGGGTGACGCACGATGCGATCACGAGGATCGCTACTTCCAGGTTTCGGCCCATGCTCTCAACTCCCGTTTCGCTGCTTCGGGCCATTGGCCTACCGGAGGGCGGACCTCGATCTTTTCGTCGAGAGGTTTCCACGCTGCGTAAACCTGCTTCTCTTCTGCAGACAGAAAAAGAAGTGCCTCCTGTTCCTTGCACATGTGCGGAGTGCAGGTTTGTCCTACGTAATCGGCTCCACGAAACTCGCCGCTGCCCGTCCCGGTAATGATCTCTTGGAAAGTGCTGAAATCAGCCCCCAGAAGGGTTTTCACATCGGCCGCGATTGCGATGTTGTTTAGGGCATCTGCCGGATGCTGAAGCGAGCGTTCACGCAGCGCCTGCCAGCCCGTAGTGTCCTTGGGGGCAAATGCGACATCTTCGAGTGCTTGCAGGCCCCCCAAAGGCGACCATGACCACCGTCGCGTTCCTTGTCCGGGCACGTCCTTAGTAGAGAAGTCGATTCCATCATGACGAAGGGCGTAACTGATGATCGCGCATGCCTCGATCGGGCCATCGAACCTCGGCTTGCCGCCTGACGGAAACGAGATAACAAACGGGGTGCCATCGCATGCATTTCCACCATTTGAGCTATTGCCGATGAGGGCAGGCACTCCCGAAACGAGGACGAGCTCGTCGAAGGTCAGGATCGCGTTCGTGTGCATCTCCCGTCCGTCGATACGGATGATGCGGTCAGGATAGTCTCCGACTATCTCAATCGAGTGTCCGAACATCTGTCCCACGTCTACAGCAGATGCCGTGGTGACGGGAACCAGCGTGGCAATCGCGGCAAATATGGCTTTACGAATCAAGGAATGTCTCCACAATCATCGATTGTTTTTAACGCGCCACTGCATTGTGGGCAATTCGAGCCATCGAAAGCAGCGCGCCTAATATAGCCGGCGTCGGAAGTGGCTGACGACGGTTTTCGCTGACCTGGAGATTTCGATGAAGCGTCTTTGCGGCAACTTGTTTTCGGTGATCGCGGTATGCTCCGCGCTGTTCAATCCACCGCACGCAAATGCCGATTTCATCGACACCAGTTGGACGGTGATCGGTTTTACAGGTGAGGCCTACTTTATCGAACCCCAGGCGATGGTTGGCAAAATACAGCGTTTCAACAGGGGAGAGGCGGACGGCGAATTCTATCGATGCCCGTTCAAGGGGCAGTCATCGACCTACACGACCTACGAAACAGTGGACCAGTTTCTGGCGAACCCAGAATTCGAACTCTTTCGCTCTGCCGAGGAGGAGCTGCGGCGGAGCGGACCCAAGGTGTTTGTACATCGGATTACCTGTGAAGGCGCTGGCGATCCGAAAGATCGTCGGGTCCTATATCCCTTCGTGACGACGCAGAAGCGGCATTCCGCTTACTATCTCTTCGAAGGCGGATACTTCACCCTGTATGCTCCGTGACAGTTCCGGTTATCTTGCCATAAGAGCGTGGAAATCGTCCGATCAAACCGAAGGTGCCAGGTAGCCTTTCTATCGGCGGCCACGTTTTTTCTCGCTCGCCACGAAGCGATCCAAAACCTCAAAGCAGAGAGCCTGGGTCTTTTTGTCCTTGCAAAAATCCAGAGGCTTGGCCCATCCAAGTTCACGATTACTTTGCTTCAGCCATAACTCGGCGCGATCCCGGTTGGGAATGCTGCGGTAGACCCGATCACGGAACTCATCGACCCATTTGAATCTGGCTCTTTCCAGTTCTCGTGCATCATCGTTCGCTTTTCTGACCGCGCAAAGGACAGCCAATACCTGATTCAGGCCCTCATAGCCTTCGGCCGCAAGTTCGTGAGGAGTTCTCCCGCAACCGTCAGTCAGGGGAGTGCGCATGAACGCTTCGGCGTCATCGACAACGTAGGTCGCCTCCTTGAACAAGGTGGACACCCGATCATCTGCCTCCTGCGCCCTCTGGTGCTGCAAACGGGCGGCGCGCTCGGCCCTCTCCCGGCTATCTCGTTCGGCTACTGCCGCCATCAAGCGGTTGATCATAGAGCCAATCGGCAGGCCCGCCGTATCGGTGGGCGGCTCAACCTGCTTGTAGGCCTTCATGGCGACGATCGCTTTGGTTACAGTACGCACAGCGTCTGCGAGGGCAGCGTATTTGCCACTGGTGTCGTCAAGTAGTTGTTCTACCGAGAGCCGTGCCGCGAGTGCACGACCGCGTAGCCAATCGTCGAAGTCTGGCATCTGCCCGTCTTCGACAGTCATGAAGAACCCAATGTCTCGGAAGAATGTTTTTAGCTCCCTCGTGCGACGTTGCGGGCGGTCCCGTTTTTCTATTGCCGCCGAGATGACGTTAAAGAGGTTGTGGCTCATCGCGAAGCCCATTCCATCCACCTCATAGACCGCGCCTAACGCGACGAGGCGGTGGAGATAGTCGAGGACTTCTTCGTGCGGCGACCTGAAATCCTCTGCCACGTTGGCCGTGATCCACCTAGAGTACTCAGAAGGGACGTGGGCAATTTCCTGCTTGGGCCATCCTTCGCGGGCAAAGCGTTCAAGGAGGTCGATCGGCGTCACAAATGCAGATGCAGACCCGTAGAGCCAGCCTAAGACAGCAGCCTGCCATTGGCGTCGAGAAACGCTGAAGGCTGACGGGTTCACGCCCGTGCAGTCGAAGTAAGCTGAAAGGCCTAGCTCCGCGAACTCTGCGGCTCTAGCCTCTGCCTTGGCATCGTTGTGGATGGTGGGATCGCGATAGACATCGACGAGTCGTTGGGCCTCAACCCGCTTGGCTTCTTCCTGCTGCAGACGCACTTCCGCGATCTCAGCCTCTTTCGCTTTGACCTCCGCACAATGGATCAGCTTGCGCAAGGCTGTGTCGAGAATGATCTCGTCGAGTTCATCGAGCGGGACATCGCGGTAGTCCGAGACCATGATCTCAAGGACATCGACACCCATTGCACCCAACTTATCAACCTTCTCGGGCGAACAGACGTGGGTGTTGGCGATCTCGATGAAAATTCGCCGGCCGTCTGTCATTGTCGCGGCGATATCGGGGATTACCTCTCCCGCGACCATCTCCACCGCGATGTCAGTGAGGTCGACGGAGCGCTCCGGAGTTACTTCGATGATGCTCCCCTCCAAATCCAGAACGGACGTCGGGGGCAGGGTGATCCGCCGATGCCTGGCGATGATTTCCTTGGCCCTCAGGTGCAGTGCGGTTTCTCCGGAAGAGAAGCAGTCTGTCACCATGTCTTCGGGGTGGTGAGCGAATGAATGGGCACGGACGTCGCCACCGTTCCTGGCGACTAATCGCCTACCGCAGCCAAAGCACTCACATCCGCAGGCGGCTCCATTCGCGACCTCTGAGATATGGCGCGATGATGCGTCTAGGATGTCCTTGGCCACAAGGATCATCCCAATATCATGCGGGAATAGGTCGGCTACGGTGATCTTTCTTGTCATCAGCGCCCTGAATGAAATCGACGCAGAGGCTAAACCGGAATGACTGCTCCGTGAAGATGGCCGGTGATCAATGGGGCATGGCGTCGCTCGACGAAATGCATGCCGGCCGATTTGCCCTCGCTCCATGTTCGCCACACGATCATTGGAAATGGAGACGTCATGGTAAAATTCCTCAAGCGAGCTTTCGACAACGTCGGCATCAGCAAGCCTCCTAAGCCGAAACCTGCGGACGATGGTGCTGTCGTGGAAATGACAACTCCTATGCCAGAGGTTGGCGTCGGGGTTCCCGAACATCTGGCCGCCAAGCATGCTGAACGGGAAGAAGAAGATGTGATGGCCAGACGCGCGGAGATGAAACAGCGTGAAGTCGGAGCAAAGCGATCAGGCCAATGGGCGGAGCAACCTGCCAAATCGACCCCACTCGCCTCAGATTTGGACGAAATACGAAATGCGTTTCCGATAAGAGCCCCCAACCACGCTAGGTGTTTGCGAGAGAATGAGGAAGAACGTCAGCGAAAGCGAGACCGCGGCGTGTCGATGTAGTGGCAGTTCGCGTCGTTGCCCGGCTCACGCGTGCCGAGACAGTAAATCTCACTGGGGAACGGTATCAGATTAATCGAGGAAGGCGGTCATCTTCAGCCACCTGGGCTTCGGTTAAATCGATCCCACTCTTGGGAACGGTCCTTTGATCGGTCCACGCTGATTGTTTCAAGGGTTCCTGCGGACGGGGGGAGACAACCTTTCCTCTGAGGTTACAAGATCGACAAGGACAAACAGAAAGTGGTCGGCGGTAGTGTGCACCATCCTTAACGCAAGACCGCGGTGTTCGCTTTTTGCCTTAACGGACCGGCCGCCGGGGCATGACCGTCGATGTGCCGCGTGACATTTATTTTACCTACGGATCAGCCGGCCCCTAGCCGCGACACTTGCAAGTGTTTAGTTTTGTGTATAGTGCAATGGCGTCGAAGGGGAAGCGATGATGGAAAAGGTCAAAAACGCTCCGGTCAAATATGTGATCGGCGTCGTTCGTTTTCCGCCAGTTGCTGACCTAGACAAGTTCGCAGGAGCGATCCAGACCGCACTTGGCGACGAATATCCTTTCGGCAGCAGCCCGCGTTTCACTGAACTTAGCATCAAGGTCGATGAAAAAGGCGTCGAGGTGACGCCGCAGGAAGTCGCACTCTGGCAGTTCCTGAACGCGGACCGCACCTGTGGGATCATCGTGAACCAGGGCTTAGTGGGCCTACACACGACGGCCTACGAGAACCACGAGGATTTCCTCGGCAAGCTTTTACGTGTCGCCGAGGTGGCCAGGGGCCTCGAGGGAAACCCGTTGCGTTTCGTGGAGGCGTTGGCACTTCGCTATGTGGACCTTATCGTCCCGAACGAAGGCGAGACGCTGTCCGACTACATGCAGGCCAAGCTCCCGACCGACATCGGGATCGATGGCCTCACGATGAACGACGGCGTGAATGTGCTCGGAATGAAGAGCTCGGTCGGAAACATCCGGCTGCAGGTATTCCTCAATCCCAAGACCGTCCTGCCGACCGACCTGATCTCGCCTTTGTTCGTGGACAGCGGCTGGGGGTGGGAACTACCCGAGAGGGAATTCGTTACGATCGACACCGATCACGCGACCGTCTATGCGCCGCCGATCGAAGTTGAAAAGATCGATATCCGAGAACATATGTTCAGCCTCAGGAAACCGATTAGTGATATCTTCAAGAAAATCGCGACTCAGCACGCGATGAAAGTTTGGGGATTGGAATAATGAAAAACGTAAATACCAATCACAGCCTAATCATCATCAATTATCCGCCGGTCGTTCGCGGTCTCGTTCTCGCGGTAGGCGTCGCCTCCGCTTCGACGGCCTATGCGGAACGCCAGCGCATCGCCGCGCCTGAAACGGGCCTGACCACGCCATGGTACAAACCCGCCGAGGTCGCCGCTTCGGGTCACCACATCAGCTTGCTTGACATGGTGACCGAGCTAAAGAAGGGCGGTTTCCCCGTTGCGTCGATCGCTCAGTTCGCTGGCGTGGAGCGCAAGACTGTCTACTCGTGGCTTGATGGCAGCGCAACGCCGCATCCGGACCGCGAGGAACGGGTCGCCGCCGTGTATCCGGTCCTCAAAGAGCGCTTCGACGGCGACTTCGTGCTGATGTACCGCGTCCTCCGTGCGAAGGACCGCGACGGCAACAGCCTCGAGAGCCTGTTCCAATCCGCAAAGATCGATGTCGAGGCCGTAAAAAGGCAGCTCGCCGTCCTTGACACGTCGATCAACACCATCAAGGCGGCAGAGGCGCGCAAGAAGGCGAAGCCCTTCAAGGAGATGGCGGGAAGAAACGCCGCGATCGACGAATCCCCGGTTGCTGTGTTCGAGGACATCTGATCTCATTGGTAGCAACGAGATTCAGACGAGTTCGAAATGGCATCATTCGAGGAGGAAGCCACCCAGCTCTTGAAGGCCGGGTGGCAGCAGTGTTCTACGTTTTACCCCAACGATAAGGTCGGAGGCGACCTCGGGCTTCCCGAGGGCGCTATCCTCCTCGTACTGACGCAGGCATGCTCGGTAGTGAGCGCGCCACTGAAGCGCGATCCCGTCATGGAGCTAATCGTCGGTACCAAACTTCCAAAATTCAATCCAAGAGCTCCAGAGACACGTGGCGGCAATGCGCGCAAGTTCCATGTCGAACTCGGTGTGGAAGGTGATCGTGCCGCTTACGAGCTCGACATCTACCAGCGCCACTTCATTCCCCGCGACCTTTTTCTCGATTTTGTCCCGAACGGGCCGGCCTGCTCGGAGGATGACGCTACCAGGGTCGGCAACTGGGTCGGACGGTTCTATACCCGTACTGCGTTCCCGAACGCACTGGTCGAGGGGCTGAGAACGGAAGACTTCCAAAAACGACTAGAGGCTGTGCTTTCCGAAAAAGCCGAGAACGGGGAGACCATGCATGAGCAGGTTCGTGTGATATTCGGCGCATGGTCGCCGAACGACGAGACCGGTCCATATACGCTGGACCTTCATATCGCAATGAGGTCTATCGATGCCGTCGATGAGCTGAACGAAGTTTTGAAAAGAGCTTTCGGAATCGCCTACCCAGAAGATAAATTGACGGTCGGCTGTGTTGACGTGACAATCTATGTCCACGAAGCTTCGACCCTCACGCTCGAAAGTGTCGAGAGTTTGCGACGGATCACTGATTGGGACCTCCTCAGCGGACTCAAGGAAGATTCCTGACCGAGCGGTGGCGGGACGACTATTGTCACCCTCGCTTCTGCTACGCCTTCACCCAATTATCTATGATACCAGACTACCAGCCCAAGGGCCGGTCGCATTTCGGTCCGCGGTCCAAGGGTGGTCAGTGTGAGTCGGCTCCGAGATTGCGGTGCTAGGTTTGGAGGCTCTAACCCCTTCGTCGACTTTCGGCCGCCAATCATCGCTTTCCGCCACCCGCGAATCCTCCCACACCTGCAATGCGTCGACCAAGTCGATCATTCGATCATTGGTAGCCCCACTAGGTCCTCTGGTAGCTCCTCCCTTTCGCCGTTGGCTCTCTTTTCGATGACCTGGTCCGCTGATAGCCAGATCGAATGGCGCGCATCGTCCGACGGGTCGGGGTTGGATGCCTTTCGGGGTAAAGGCCGCTTCCTCTGGCACTCCGCAAATACCCTCACGTTCAGGTTCAGATGTGGGATCAGTTCATGTCGCTGATCGCGGCGGGCGTATCGGCTGTGAATGCACGAGACCAGGTGGCCGCAAACTGGGCTGCGGAACTCGAAAAACACGACCCTATCCGCTAGGGCTTGGACGCCCGCCATCTCGTTGAATGTGGTTTGAACGCACCTATCCGAGACTGAAGCGGGAGATGTCGACGTCGTCCTCAAGCTTGGTCGAGCACGCGGGCGACAGCTGATTAGCCGCTTTCCATCCTAAACGTCTCAGCTAGGCCGCCAAGTACGCGCAAGTTAGAATAAAGTTGCCTGCGCGTTTCTGTCTCGTCGCAATCCCAAAGTTGGGACAATGTTTTCACTGCCTCTGACACCGCCGCCGTAGGATAGTGGTCTCCCGAAGTCGAAGCGAAAGGCGCATCGGTTTCGGTCAGTATTCGGTCCCGTGGAATCTTTTTGATAAAGGAGTTGGCGCGTCTGCCCCTCAACATCGGCAGCCCGACCGAGAACCACGCGCCTATCTCCACGGCCTTCTCTGCATGCGTCAGAGGCCCGGAGAACCAGTGAAGAATGGCAACACCCGCGTCGCGCCGCTTCCCCAACGCTTCCAGTACTTCCCCGCTAGCATGCCTGCTGTGGATCGACATGGCTCGGCCGCCGGCCTTTGCGCACATTGCCAGGATTTCGGCGAAAACCTCCTTCTGGAGTGCGAGATGTTGCGCATGTTCGTCACCACCATCGATGCCGATTTCGCCCACATAACGGGTCTCGCCGAGAAGTCGACGGAAAAGTCCGACTTCGCCATGCCGTTCGGAAACGAGCTGGGGATGAAGGCCGAGCGCGGTCCTTATCCGGTTCCTACCCTTCGCAAGCTGGGCCGTCTTCGGAAACGCCTTTGGGGTGTTCGTCACCGAGAGCACGTATGTCCCAGAACGATCGATCTCCTCGGCGGCGCGCTCCGGAGATGGAAAGAGGTCTACGTGGCAATGAAAGTCGATCAATTCGCGAACCCTTGGGTCTTCATAAAGGCCGCGACCTCCTCAAGACCCCGTATGTGGACGCCGAACCATCCCTCGCGTTCTATAGGATCAAGCGGCAAGGGTCCACTCGCTACCGCACGCTGTCTTAGACCACGGGAGTCGCGGCCCGTCGCAACCAACATGGCCATCACGTCGTCCCGGATGTCAGGCCGATCCCACAACTTCCCAAGATCGGCGAATTGGTACTCGGTCCCGTCGACAACCTCGGCCTTTGCGAAAGCCGCACGCCTGATAAGGCAGGGCACACAATGGCCGCACTGCTTACTCTTTCGCTTCCATTTACCGCATGACACCGTGTTAACTGCGGCATTCGCAACGACCTCGTTCGGCAGCACTTCGCAGAGCATCTCGCCCTTCGTCATGTGCCGATATCTGTTCTGCAACCTTACGCCAAGGCCGACCTTGTCGAGGATCGTTTGGATTTGGGATAGGAAATGAGGATGGGTGGTCCTCGTGCTATGGGTGCCGACGCGTCGCCTAGTAAGGGGCGCGTTAAGGGCGATGAACCCGTTCTCGGGAACGAACAAGTCGATAACGCCTACCGAAGGTTTTTTGGCGAGGACGGCGTTTGCCGATACGACGCCATAGGCCAGGAAGCCAAGACTGCGTGTACGCATGGTCGTGTCGTTTTGATTTGGCCCCTTGAATACGGGATTTGCATTGGCTGCAAACCGCGGCAGTTGCTTGCCAAGGCGCGGTGCTAAGTATTCCTGGTAGCTCTGATCCCCCCTGTAGGAATGGCTCACCAGTAGGGGCGTTCTTCCTTCATCGGCTAGTTGGCGGGCACCAATAAGGCTGTCCAGGCCGCCTGAGAAAAGACACGTGCAATCCGCCGATCCGATCGCAACGTGCCTGCGCAACCTCTGTATAGCCTTCTTGGCTGGGGGTTCCATCCCTCCCTCTCTGAAGGAGAACTTCCAGCGGTCTCCACTCAGGAAATTCAGGGCTCTTTCGAGGTCTTCAGCCACAACTTCCCAGACCTCGGACCGAGCAAGGGGAATTTCAAGATTGAACTCCCGCGCCCAGCCATTTGCCGAGAACCGTTCCCGACTGACAAATGTGTCGGCGGCGATAACTGCTAGTGCGATGGACAGAAAGTCCATAGCTTTCGGGTCGACCACGACCGCAAGACGGCGCACGGCGACTTCCAAGGGACCGCCAACTGAACCGGTTCCCGAGCGAACTGGCTTGGGTCCATAAAGGAAGACATGCGTTGTGTCCGCGGCATCCGTCGGCGGAATCTTCGTCTCGTCAACGTGGAAAACGAGCTTATTCATCGTAGCTTTCCCATTCCCGCCAGACTTCGGTAACTGCTTCACGCATGAAGCGATGGACATCCGTCTTCGTCATGTTTCCGGCACTGGCCAGTCGAGGCCCTAGATTCTTGTCCACGACCACACGGATGACTTCGAGGAGCTCGCCCTCGGCTTCCGGCGTCCGCTGCTCATCGGGCGCATTCGCCCATGAGCCGCCAACCTCTTCCACGATCTCCTGAAAGATCGACTGTGACAGGTACTCGCCGAGAATTCTGTTAATTGTCTCGACATCAAGCTGGCCGGGATCGAAGTCGCCTTCGCCGAGGACTTCCAGCATCGCCTCGTCGATCGCAGCACGGATGCGGTCGCTGTCGCCGTTTTCTGGCGCGAGTTGCTCCGCCAGGCGTTGACACACGACGTCGAGAGGCTGGCCTGCGAGCGATGCTTGAGAAAGACCTTGCTCAGCTGCCGAGGCCCCGTCACCACCGAGCGAACTCAGTACGTCGAATAGTTGACCGCCGCTCGTATATACGGAGCCGAAGCGTCGAGGACCTACGTCGCTTCCTCCCGTCGACGTGCGGGCGTAATGACCAAGTGACTTGCGAAGGTCGCGGCCGTCGCCCCCCTTGAGAAACTTCCCGAACGAAGTCCTGAATGCCTGAAACCTCTTTGGCGGTGCTCTTGGGATTGGCGCGCCCGGCCGATCATCTGCCCACGGCGGCACCATCGGCTGATTGGCACCTGACCCTTTCGAGGATGCGGAGGTTCCCATTAGACGGCGCTCCTCGTCGATGTAGTGGTCTCGTCCTTCATCAGTGCCATCATCCATCTTGGACGAGTTGGAAGGCTCGCAATAAAGGCGACAAGCTTTTCGTGGGCAATCTCGTCGCTCTTGGCGAGCAGTGAGGCTCCGCGGAAGTCATCGCGTGCTTTCGACCACTCGGGATTGCGTTTCATCGTCGCGATGATCTCGTCCATCGCATCTCCGACTTCGGCGGCATCGATTTCTCTGATGGCTGTCTTGGACGCTACCGAACTCAGGGTGTGTGTCTTCAGGATGACTTCAATCGCCTTCAAGGTTTTCGCGCTGATGCGTTGTGGAGACATCTTAACCGGCATGGTCTCCTTCGAAAGGTAGACTGCCGGACGCAGGTCCGTGCCTCCGAGGGGAGGGTGAAGCTTGAGCCAATCCGAAACGAAGTCCGGATACTTTTGCCACTCTTTCGGAAGGTTGTCCGGAGCCACCCCGTCACCAAGCGCTTCGAGTTCAACCAACAGAGAGGCCTTTCCGGCGGGTGCGGCGCTTATCAAAGCGTTCAATGCCCGGATTGCACTCTCGTCGGTACAACGCTCGAAGAGGGCGAGCTTTGCGATAGTTGCTTCGTCCAGCGCCATCCCGCGACGACGAGCGACAAGGGAGCGCATCCGTACAACGTTTAGAAGCCGTTTCACGATACGTGGATTGCCGTTCACCTGTTTCGAGTGAGCGAGAAGTCCGGCGAGACGATCCATCGTTTCGAGCGTTCCTTTTAGCTCGTGGGTCGACGAAATACCGAGGTGGATCGCTGCTTGGTTGACGTCGAATGGAGGCTCGTCGGACCAGCTCTTACGCAGTTTGCCAATCAGGAAGGCCCGCAAGTCTTCAACTTTATTAGGAGCGACATCTGATCGCGCCGCCGCGAGCATGAAAAGATACGCCCTCACTTCCTGAAGACCCAGCTTCGGCACCCTCAAAGGAATCTGGATCAATTTGTCCAAGTAGTCAGTGATGTGCTGGCTACCCGGGTCCTTGAAATGCTTCTCGACCGAGAGCCGGATCATGTCTTCGTCGGCCGCCACGATGAAAACCGTGTTCGGCATGAACAGGAAAAGGCGCATCGCCTCGAGAGTGGCGATTGCATTCTCGGGTAGGCAGCGATCAAGATTGTCCACGAATACAACCAGACGACGCCCCATATCATCGAGCAGCTGACTAAACTCGTTCCGAAAAGCCATAATTTGCTCGGGGGCGTTGCGCTTCTCTTTTGGCTTGAGCAGGCCGGAGGTTCGTTTGCCCGCTTCGGTGGCCGCGTCCCTCACAGCGTTAAAGTCTTCTTCGTCAGCCGTGCCTTCCCAAATCTCTTCGGCAGAACCTGCAGCCTTCGTAAACAAGCCAAGGGTAGGCACACCCGCAAACAGCGCACCAACGTCAGCCGCCATCCCCAGGAGTTTAAGCTTGTTCACACGACGGTAGAAGCTCGCTGCTTTTTCCTGGAGTGAATCAGGGGCGGCCTCATAGATTGCCTTCGCGATGACTGTCATCAGCGCAGACTTCGCTTCCTCGAAGTCTTGATAGAGCCAAGCATCAAACGGGATGACCAGGTTTCTTTTCTCGGCCTCCAGCTCCGCCCCAACCAATTGAAGGATACTTGATTTTCCGACACCCCATGTACCGTAGACGCCGATGGATATCGGCAGCATGGTATCGTCGGATACCAGATCGCAGATCATATCCGAGACTTCGGAGTAGTTTAGATAGTCAACTTTGCTCTCACTGTCGGCCCACATGATTTCCTCCCCTTCCTCTTTGAACTCTGGGTTTGGAAATTCCGGTGGTCAAGGAGATCGGCGTCTTTCCAGCGCAACTTGTGGGTTATTCACGACATGTTTTGCACACGTGCAGAACGTGGTGCACCGTCCGGGACATTCTCCACGTGGGCTGCACGGTTATTCACTGATAATGATGAAGCATGGTCACCCGCCAGAAGTGCCGCCTCCCATCCGCCGCTATCGTTCACAGACCTCGGGCCAGCCACCGCGTCTGGGCCATGTTGCCCTCGATCAGGCGTAATCGCCTCAATCCATATGCGTCTTTCTCCATCTATAACGCAAAGGTCTGGCTGACCTCCTTGGCGCGCACGTTCGGACGTGGGCAAGAGCGCTTTTCCAGCCTCAAGAAGCGAGCACCCCAAATACATCTCCTAGAAACGAGCGTCCGGGTCGCGCGCAAAGCCTGCACGGAAATCGGGGTCAGCGTAGGGTTCGTAGGACTGCCACAGGGTCTCTACGAAATCCTGGATGAGACGTTCCTCCGGATGGCTTCCTGCTCGCAAGTTGATGAAGCCTCGGTCCAGGTTGGGCCCGTCGTAGTCGAATATCTGTGACATCGGTGATTCCGGGGATAATTTATCAGCAATGTCGCTCAATCAACGGGAAGCGTCTTGCTGTCTAGCGCTTTGACAACGACTAATGCCAGCTCCACGAACTGGCGGGCTAAGTCTTGAATGCGGGGATTATCATCTACGGCTCCTGTCGGGGAATCCAGTATTAGCCGCGCTGCGAATTCGCTCCCCCAAGTTCCCTCCTGTATCCATTGGCACCACGGCCACCAGTGGGTCTTTCGGCCGCCCGGTATCGTTGTCACCAGGTTTTGGAGTGTCGGACGTGCAGGGCTTGCGTATTCCTGTTCATGCGGCTCGATTTTCGTCGCATCGGGCGCTTTGACGCCAATCATAAGTTTGTCGCACCATGACCCCTGAGCTTCGATAGCAATGTAACAATTGACGGGCCAGTTGGGGCGACGAAGACCCCACGGAGCATATTGAGCAACGATGGAGGCACCAAGGCCACCGCTGTCGGTCTCTTCCCATTCCAAACAACTTTTCGCGGTGATTTCCCTTAGAATGTAGTCTCCGACCTCGTTCAGAATACGAGTGTGAAGATGAGACTGTGACAGAAGAACTGCGGCCATTGCCTTGCGGCGGGCATTGTTGTCGAACTCGGCGCTCACCGCTTCCATGTATGGCCTATCCGCTTCGTCATCCATGGTGTGATCTCCAAACGTGGTCATGATGTATCTGTTAAAATCTTGAACGAACCGCCGTGGAGGGGAAGCCTTGATCTCAGGGAGAGTAGCGTTAAGCAAATTATGAAGAGAGGCTTCTCCGTCGCCGGCGAAATACGGTAGTCGGTGGACGTGCTCCTTGGCAGTCCTTGCTTCCTGGCTAGAAAGAAAGATCAGGATCGGCTTCCGCCCCATCAAATCGGCCGATAGCTCTTCGAAATAATCAGACAGCTGGTTAGCTTGCTGACCTGCCCACGGCTTATTCTCTATGCCGATGACGTAGTTTCGGGACTCGATGACGATGTCAATCCTGCGTTTTCTTCGTGTCATAGCCTCGCGGCGCACCCGCACCTCATCCCGAGCACCCAGCCGTGGGTATCCCAGCTCCTGGAGTAGCGCGTTCACAAACAGACGTCCCTGGCCGTGAGAGCCTTTGGGATCGAACAGTTCGGCGATCACCCTGCTCAGTGTATTTTCGTCAGGCGAGAATATTGCGAAAGGTGAAAACCTCGTTGCGCCGTAGAGCTCGATGCCTTGCCGCATGGCTTCGAGCTTCGGGACATCTAGGCTGAAATCTGCGAGGAATGCGGAAAGTCCTGTTGTTACGTTGATCTGCAATTTACGGCACCTCCCAGAACGACGCTCAATAAGAGCCATCTGCCATGTGTACAGGTCCAAGCGGTATCGAAAGCGCCTTCAGCGATCAGAAGACGTCTAGCACATCGTTGCGGGTTCCCCACCGGGAACGATGATGTTCCCGTCGAGCCTCTCGCCCAGCTTGTGCACACCGCGATAATCGACATTGCTAAGGCGGGATATCAACGTGCCATTCGCCCGTGTTTCCCAAACGGTTGTAGTTTGCGCGAGGATACATTCGTGCGATGATCTGCATAAGACCCTGAATAACGAGTGCGGTCCCAATCCCCAGATGTCGCGATGTCTTGGCTCGGTATCTGCAACTGGTCAGATTTCCAAGGAAGGCTCCAATGATCGACGTGGCCTCAAATGAGGAATCGGAGTCGCTTAATTTTGAGGGAAGTCTCGTTTTGTGCGAGGGGCCGAATTGATCTGTTTAGTGGCAGCAGCCAACATGTCCCGCGTAAATGTTGCCCAAATTGTTGCCCAGCATTTTTGGCTAGTTTGGGTAACTTTGCCCTAAGTCTTTGCAGTGACTTCGATATTTTTGGTAGGCCCGGAGGGACTCGAACCCCCAACCAAGCGGTTATGAGCCGCCGGCTCTAACCATTGAGCTACGGGCCCAGCCCGGCGGAACGCCGACGGGCGGGTTATGGTCACCCCGCGCCGTGCAGCGGCTCTAACGCAATTTCCGGTATGCGACAAGTCTCTGCCGCAATGGCTTCACAATCACGCGTCATCACAGATGCCGGAAGGGCATGGTGCCGGGTGAGACGAAGAGGTCCGCCGGCACTGCGGGACATAAGGAAAGATTTCATGCTGAAAATCACACGCGCTCTCGTCATGGCGACGGCACTCTCCGGTTCGGTTCTCTCGGTCGGATTTGTCGCGCCGGTTTTTGCTGCCGAGACGGAGCGTCGCGAGGCGACGATCATGGTGTCGGGCGAGGGGGAGGCTGCGATCGCGCCCGACATGGCGGTCATTTCGCTGGCGGTCATGCGCGATGCCGAGACGGCGGGCGAGGCGCTTTCGGCCAATAGTGCCGCCATGGCCGAGGTGCTGGCCGACCTCAAGGCTCAGGGTATTGCGGACAAGGACCTGCAGACCACGGATTTCTCGATCCAGCCGAAATACAAGCAGGAAACCCGCACTGACGGCACCTATGAGGCGCCCGTCATCGTCGGTTATACGGTCAGCAACGGCTTGACCGTTCGGGTGCGGGATCTCGCCAAGCTTGGAGAGATCATCGATCGGTCGGTGAAACTGGGCGTCAACCAGGGTGGCGGTATCTCGTTCACCAATGACGATCCGGAAGCAGCGGTCGAAGCGGCGCGCAAGCAGGCGGTCGAAAAGGCTGCCGCAAAGGCGAAGACGCTGACGGAAGCCGCTGGCGTCAAGCTCGGTCGGGTCGTCGAGATTTCGGAGAATTTCGCCCGGCCCATGCCGCAGGTCTATGCGGCCGCACCCATGGCGAAGATGGCGGATGAATCCGTGCCGATCGCGTCCGGCGAGAACCTCTATACGGTAACCGTCAACATCACCTATGCGATCGATCAGTAAGCTTCGAATAGAGTGCTGGAATGAAGAAAGGGCCGGTTTCCGGCCCTTTTGCATGTCTGGCTGGTGGTTCCATCACACGTCGAGTGGATGCTCTGCTATCATGCTGGTCAGGCTTCCCTCTGCCGGGAAGAGCGGGATCAGGCAGGCCTGGAGGGCGTGGTAGATGTCGCCCTTGCCGGGGAAGAGGCTGTTCGAAGGCTTGCCTTCCGCGGTCAGTTCCTCGTGCCAGCCGCCATGCTCCCGGTCGAGATTGTTGGCCGCGATGTAGTTCCAGATCTTGCGGTAGCTTTCCTCGTGGAAGTCGCTTTCCTGGTGCTGGTTGAGGAAGTGTGCTGCGGCGGCGCCTTCGCAGAGCGGCCACCAGAGTTTCGAGCGCTTGTCCGGTGCGTTTGCCCAGTCGAGCGTGTAGAAGAAGCCGCCTTGGTCCTTGTCCCAGCCGAGCGCCATGGACTGGAAGAAGAGGCCGCGGGCGGCTTCCGGCATCCAGTCGTGGCTCTTTCCGCCGAGAACCCAGAGCTGGAGGATCAGGCGGGCCCATTCCAGCCAATGGCCGGGCGTGGTGCCGGCGGGGCGGAACATCTCGTTCGGATGGTAGTAGTTGCGGTCGACCACCCAGTTTTCATCGAAATGCTCGGCGACGCGGAAAGCCTCGTCGCGGGCGCGGCGGTTGATGATCAGATCGGCGATCTTCTCCGCCTTGGTGAGGTAATGCCTCTCGCCGGTGGCCTCAAAAGCGGCCATCAGGCTTTCGGTCAGGTGCATGTTGGAGTTCTGGCCGCGATAGCCGGGGACCGGCTGCCAGTCGTCAGAGAATTCCTCGGCGATCGCGCCGTGGCTCTCTTCCCAGAACTTCTCGTCGATCACCTGGGTGATGTCTGCCAACATTTCGTCGGCCAGCGGATGGCCTGCGCATTTGGCCGAGGAGGCCGCGAGCAGGACAAAGGCGTGGCCGTAGCCCTGTTTGCTATCGTCTGCCGGACCGGTGTCGTTTGCCTGCCAGAAGTAGCCGCCATTCTTCTGGTCGCGGTGCCGCTCCCAGAGATAGCGCATGCCGTGGTCGACGATGTCGGCGGAGCCCGGGCGGCCTAGCAGGTGGCCGATGGCGAAGCAATGGACCATGCGGGCGCTGGCATGGATGCCGCGGGCGGGATTGTCGGTCGCGAGTGGCTTGCCGTCGCGCGACAGGTCGTAGAAGCCGCCCTTCGGGTTGATGGCCGAACTTGAGAAGAAATCGAAGAGGTCGTCGGCGCGGTTCAGCAGCCATTTGCGGTGGTAGGGCCGGGCGCTCCAGGGGGTGGATGGCGATGGCTGCGACTGATTTTCCGACATTTCTTCCTCCCGGGCTACATCGTTGCAGGTTCTATAGCCGATCAGCGGTGCGCCTGCCACCGGTTGGCCAAGGTCACGCACAAGCGGATCGCATGTTGACATAAAGATGTCTTTATGTGATTTGGCTCGTGTCGCATACGCAATAGGAGAGTTCGCAGATGCTCGATCAACTGTTCGGCCGCGAGGGCGCAAACCGTGACGGCGCGGAGATCCTGAAAGCGCTGCAACAGGCGGCCCGCGAACGCATCCTGATCCTTGACGGGGCGATGGGCACCGAGATCCAGGGTCTCGGTCTGACGGAAGACGACTTTCGTGGCGAGCGCTTCCTCGGCTGCGCCTGTCATCAGCAGGGCAACAATGACCTGCTGATCCTGACCCAGCCGAACGCGATCGAAGACATTCATTTCCGCTATGCGATGGCGGGGGCCGACATTCTTGAGACCAACACCTTCTCTTCGACCCGCATTGCCCAGGCGGATTATGAGATGGAGGGCGCGGTTTATGACCTCAACCGCCATGGCGCCGAACTCGTGCGTCGGGCGGCTTGGCGCGCCGAGCGCGAGGACGGCAAGCGGCGTTTCGTGGCCGGCGCCATCGGGCCGACCAACCGTACGGCGTCGATCTCGCCTGACGTCAACAATCCCGGCTACCGCGCCGTCTCCTTCGATGATCTGCGTGCCGCCTATGGCGAGCAGATCGACGGGCTGATCGATGGCGGTGCCGATCTCATCCTGATCGAGACGATCTTCGATACGCTGAATGCCAAGGCGGCGATCTTTGCCTGCGAGGAGCGTTTCCTCGCCAAGGGCATCCGCCTGCCGGTGATGATCTCGGGCACGATTACCGATCTCTCTGGCCGCACGCTGTCGGGCCAGACACCGACGGCCTTCTGGAACTCGGTGCGCCATGCCCGGCCTTTCGCGGTTGGTCTCAACTGCGCACTCGGGGCGGATGCCATGCGGCCGCATCTGCAGGAACTGTCCGGCGTGGCCGATACGCTGATCTCCGCCTATCCGAATGCCGGCCTGCCGAACGAATTCGGGCAATATGACCAGAGCCCGGAGGAGATGGCGGATCTCGTGGCCGGCTTTGCCGAAGAGGGCATCGTCAATGTCGTCGGCGGCTGCTGCGGCTCGACGCCCGCGCATATCGCGGCCATTGCCGAGGCTGTGAAGGGCAGGGTGCCGCGTGGGCCCGCCGAGCATCGGCCCTTCATGTCGCTGTCGGGCCTTGAGCCCTTCGAGCTCACCAAGGATATTCCTTTCGTCAATGTCGGCGAGCGCACCAATGTCACGGGCTCGGCCAAGTTCCGCAAGCTGATCACCGCTGGCGACTATTCCGCAGCACTGGTGGTTGCCCGCGATCAGGTGGAGAATGGTGCACAGATCATCGACATCAACATGGACGAGGGCCTGATCGATTCGCAGCAGGCGATGGTCGAATTCCTCAACCTGATCGCTGCCGAGCCTGATATCGCCCGCGTGCCTGTGATGATCGATAGCTCCAAGTTCCCGATCATCGAAGCGGGCCTTAAATGCGTGCAGGGCAAGGCGGTGGTGAACTCGATCTCGCTGAAGGAAGGCGAGGAGAATTTTGTTGCGCAGGGCAAGTTGATCCGCAATTACGGTGCTGCCGTCGTCGTCATGGCCTTCGACGAGAAGGGCCAGGCCGATACCTATGATCGCAAGGTCGAGATCTGCCGGCGCGCCTACAAGATCCTGACCGAAGAGGCGGGCTTTGCGCCTGAAGACATCATCTTCGACCCCAACGTCTTTGCGGTCGCGACGGGCATCGAGGAACACGACAATTACGGCGTCGACTTCATCGAAGCGACGCGTACGATTCGGCAGGAAATGCCTCTGGTGCATATCTCGGGCGGGGTCTCGAACCTCTCCTTCTCGTTCCGCGGCAATGAGCCGGTGCGCGAGGCGATGCATGCGGTCTTCCTCTACCACGCCATCCAGGCGGGCATGGACATGGGCATCGTCAATGCGGGGCAGCTCGCGGTCTATGAGAGCATCGACAAGGATCTGCGCGAGGCCTGCGAAGACGTGGTGCTCAACCGTCGCAAGGACGGAACGGAACGCCTGCTGGAGATTGCCGAGCGTTATCGCGGCACCGGCGAGGCCAAGGCCCGCACGCAGGACATGAGCTGGCGCGAATGGCCGGTCGAAAAGCGGCTGGAGCATGCACTGGTCAACGGCATCACCGAGTTCATCGAGATCGACACGGAAGAGGCGCGGCAAAAGGCTGAGCGTCCCCTGCATGTGATCGAGGGGCCGCTGATGGCGGGCATGAATGTCGTCGGTGACCTCTTCGGCGCGGGCAAGATGTTCCTGCCGCAGGTGGTGAAATCGGCGCGGGTGATGAAGCAGGCTGTCGCAGTGCTTCTGCCCTACATGGAAGAGGAAAAGCGGCTGAATGGCGGGACCGGCGAGCGCCAGGCGGCGGGCAAGGTGCTGATGGCAACCGTGAAGGGCGATGTGCACGACATCGGCAAGAACATCGTCGGCGTCGTTCTCGCCTGCAACAATTACGAGATCATCGATCTCGGCGTCATGGTGCCGGCGACCAAGATCCTCGAAGTGGCGAAAGCGGAGAATGTCGACGTCATCGGCCTGTCCGGCCTGATCACGCCCTCGCTCGACGAGATGGTGCATGTGGCGGCCGAAATGCAGCGGCAGGGGTTCACCGTTCCGCTGTTGATCGGCGGGGCGACGACGAGCCGGGTGCATACGGCGGTGAAGATCCATCCGCAGTACAAGGCAGGGCAGGCGGTCTACGTCACCGATGCCAGCCGCGCGGTGGGCGTCGTCTCGTCACTGTTGGCCGAGGACGGCAACGAGACCTATGTCGACGGCATCAAGAGCGAATATGCCAAGGTGGCCGAGGCCCATGCGCGGGCGGAAGCCGAAAAGCAGCGCCAGCCGCTGGCGTCGGCGCGGGAGAATGCCATCAAGCTCGACTGGAGCGCTTACAAGCCGACCAGACCGAGCTTTACCGGCACGAAGGTATTCGAGACCTATGATCTCGCCGAACTCGCCCGCTATATCGACTGGACGCCCTTCTTCCAGACCTGGGAGCTGAAGGGGCGCTATCCGGCGATCCTGGAGGATGAAAAGCAGGGCGAGGCGGCACGGCAGCTGTTTGCCGATGCGCAGGCGATGCTCAAGAAGATCATCGAGGAAAACTGGTTCCGGCCGCGCGCCGTCATCGGCTTCTGGCCGGCCAATGCTGTTGGCGACGATATCCGGCTGTTCAAGGACGACAGCCGCAAGGAAGAACTCGCGACCTTCTTCACGCTCCGTCAGCAGATCGCCAAACGCGAGGGACGGGCGAATGTCGCGCTCAGCGATTTCGTAGCACCTCTGGAGACAGGCCTTCCGGATTATGTCGGCGGCTTCGTGGTGACGGCCGGTATCGAGGAAGTGGCGATCGCAGAACGTTTCGAGCGGGCAAACGACGATTATTCCTCGATCCTGGTCAAGGCTTTGGCCGACCGTTTTGCCGAAGCCTTTGCCGAGCGCATGCATGAACAGGTGCGCCGTGAGTTCTGGGGCTATGCGCCCGACGAGGCCTTCACGCCCGAGGAGCTGATCTCGGAAACCTATGGCGGCATCCGACCGGCGCCCGGCTATCCGGCGCAGCCCGACCATACGGAAAAGGTGACGCTGTTCTCGCTGCTCGATGCCACGGCTGCCACCGGCGTGACGCTGACGGAGAGCTATGCCATGTGGCCGGGCTCGTCTGTGTCAGGTCTCTATATCGGCCACCCCGATAGCTACTATTTCGGTGTTGCCAAGGTCGAGCGAGACCAGGTCGAGGACTATGCGGTGCGCAAGGGCATGGATGTGCGCGAAGTCGAGCGCTGGTTGGGGCCGGTGTTGAATTATGTGCCGAAGGCGGATGCCTAAGTTCTAATTGCCCCTCATCCCCCTCCGGGACCTTCTCCCCGTGAACGGGGAGAAGGGGGCAACACGCTGGCCGGACTGGCCTTCTCCCCGCCTGCGGGGAGAAGGTGCCCCGAAGGGGCGGATGAGGGGCTGGCGCTGAGGCGGCGAGCGGTGACCTCCCATCGGAAGCTCACCCTTCGCACAAACTCCCTCACAAACAGATTCTGAATTCGGCGATAAGTTATTGAGGCAAATTCCTAGTTGTCTTTACGCCTCCAGCCTCAGCAGGATGGCAGTCGTGTCGTCGCTCTGCTTGTAGCGCGGGTATTTCAGCCCATCCGGATCGATTTCGCGCTCCCGGTGGCGGAGCTCCGAGACCAGCGACTTCAGCCCCGCCGTTGCGGCGCGCTGGATCAGCGTGGCGGGGTTGTAAAGCTTGTAGAGGGCCACAAGATCGGCGAGGCCGTCGGAGCAGAGAAGGGCGGTGGCGCCGCCGCCATGGACGGGCACGTCGACCATTGCCAGGTGGTCGGCAGCTTCCGGCACGACACCAAAGGTCCAGGTGCTGCCACCTTCGGTGTTTTGCAGCGCGCGACCACGGCGGAGGTCTTCGAGTGTTTCCGGATCGTCATTGGCGACGCCGGCAGCACCAATGCCGCCGACGCGGGCGATGTGCTGGGCAGCTCGGTGCTGCTCCCATTCATAGGCGCCGGGGATCGGGATGACGAAATCGGACTGGCCGTCGTCGTGCAGGATATACATGCAGCTATCGCCAAGGCCGAACCAGCGGAAGCCGCTGTCGGTTGCTTGCAGGGCGGTCAGGCTGCAGAGCGGCCAGGCGTAGCGCGGCTGGTCGCCAGCCGTCGCGAGGAAGGCGTCGCGGGCTTCTTCGGAGACTTGCCGCAGCACGGTCTTCGGATCGGCGCTGCGGCTGAGCCTCTGCTCGAAACGGATGGCTGAAAATTCGGCGATCCAGGCCGCGTCCGAGCCGAAGCCCTCCATGAACTGGCGGTCGCCAAGGCCTGTCGCGCCGTCGATGACGAAGGCTGCGTCCCTGTTGTAACCGAGCCTGTCCTCGTTTGCGCGGCCCTGCTTGCCGGGGTCGGAAGTGGTGTCGATAATCGAAATCTGTGGCATTATGACCTCGTGCTGAAACGTCGTGCCGGACACCTCCGGCACGTTCCGTGACTAGCATGGCGGGAGGTCTGCGTCAGCCGCGGACGGCGCGAAAGCGGTTCATGATCTCGGCGCGGTTCGGATCGGTCATGGCCACCGCCAGGCCAAATTCCAGCGGGGTGAGTTTCGCCTCGTCGGGATAGACGATCTCATCGGAGAGGATCTCTGGCGGGAGCAGGGCGCGGATGCGGCTGTCGGTTGCCGTGCCGCCATGGACGATGTGCTCGCGGGCGGCAATGTCAGGGTCAATCAGGTGGTTGATTAGGGCGTGGGCCGCGGGTTTGTTGTGTGCCTTGGCGGGGATGGCGTAGTAGTCCGTCCAGATCTCTCCGCCATCGCTTGCGATCTCGAAGGCAATCTCCGGCACGTCGCGATGCATCTGGGCTGCATCGTTGCTCCAGCACATCGTCATCCAGGCTTCGCCGGTGCGCATGGCGGGCTGATAATCGCTCTCAACCGCCAGAAGATGCGGCCTCACCTGCATCAGCAGGTCTTCGGCCCGGGCAAGTTCAGCCGGATCCAGCGAGTTGAAGCCATGGCCGAGCGCCACCAGCGCGCCGCCAATCGCGGTCAGCTGGTAGTCATGGACGATGGTCTTGCCGGAGGCCTCTGTCACCGCTCGGTCGAAGAACTCACGCCAGTTGCCGACCGGGTTTAGCTGTTGGGTGTTGTAGGCAATCCCGGTGGTGCCGGCATTTTTCGGCACGGCATAGAAAGCGCCAGCCAAAACGCCAGGCTTTAGAAAGCGGTCGGAATGCGCGCCAATGTCCAAATTGGGCAGCAGACGCAGGTCCAGTGGGGTCAGCATGTCGCGATGGAAATACGGCGAGATCGCGTATTGGGTCGGCACGATGATGTCCCAGGTGCGGCCGCTTTCAAGCGCCTTCATCATGCCCTCGTTGGAGCCGATGATCGAGATGTCGACTTCAACGCCGTATCGGGCGGTAAAATCCTCGAAGGTCTGGGGATCGTGATAATTCGGCCAGGTGGCGAGGCTCACCTTCTTGCCGAGCGGCGAGCCTTCGGACGTCGCGATACTCGTGCGTCCGGTTCCGCCGAATAGAAGGGCTGCCGCGCCAAGCCCGGTCACGGCGAGGAAATGCCGACGCGTCACGGAGCCGCGCTTCAGGCGCATGAACTCTGCCATGAAGCCTTCGGCCTTCATCTCCGGTGATGTCTTCTGCTTGACCACGACTGCTCTCGATCCGTTGCCGGTTTCGTGCAGCCGAATTTCACCACAAACGAGTTAACGCTATCACACCATAAGCTGGATCTTGCGTGCGGTGAGCGTTTTCAAACCATCCGATCGATGATGCTGATGCCGTTTTCCCGGAAGCTGTCCATGGTGGCGAGAGCCGGGGCTGCCTCAGACAGCGTGATGCGGCGGCCGATCAGGCGGTCGGGTGAAAGCTTGCCGGAGAGGATCATGCGCAGCATGGCGTCATAGCGCCAGGACTGCATGCCGTGGCTGCCATAGATCTCGAGTTCGTGCGCGATGACGCGCGCCATCGGGATCGCCGGTGTTGCATGGTCCGCCAGCATCAGGCCGACCTGCACATGGCGGCCTCGGCGGCGCAAGTTGAGGATCGAATTGCAGCAGGTCTGCGGATGGCCGAGCGCATCGACGGAGACATGGGCGCCACCGCTCGTCACGTCGCGGACGGCTTCCGAGACGTCGGTGACCGCGCGGCTGTCGATGGTGACAGATGCGCCCAGCGCCTTGGTGAGCGCGAGCTTGTCATCGGCGATATCGATCGCCACCACATTGGCGCCGAGGGCCGCGCCAATCATGATGGCCGAGAGGCCGACACCACCGCAGCCGTGGACCGCCAGCCATTCGCCGCCCTGGAGTCTACCCTGGTCGACGACGGCGCGGAAGGAGGTGGCGAAGCGGCAGCCGAGGCTCGCCGCCGTCTCATAGCTGATCTCTTCCGGGAGATGCACGAGGTTCTGGTCGGCATAGTCGATCGCGACATATTCCGCGAACGAGCCCCAATGGGTGAAGCCGGGCTGGAACTGTTCCTCGCAGACCTGCTGGTTGCCGGAGCGGCATTCCATGCAATGACCGCAGCCGGAGACGAAGGGCACGGTCACCCGGTCGCCAACCTTGAACCGGCGGACATCGCGGCCGACGGCCGAGATCGTGCCGGCCAGTTCATGGCCGGGTACGTGGGGCAGCTTGATGTCGGGATCGTGGCCCATCCAGCCGTGCCAGTCGCTGCGGCAGAGGCCCGTTGCCTTGACGGATATGACCACGCCCGCATTGGTCGGCGTCGGATCGGGCAGGGTCCGGATTTCCGGCGCCGCTCCGAAGGCTTCGTAATAAATCGCGCGCATGGGCTTCCTCCAAATACGAGAATGCCGCCTTGGCGGGCGGCATTCAGACCGTTCTTCCGTTCGTTTCGGTTTGCCTCAGTCGGCGAGCAGGATCAAGGCAGTCGGATCGATCTTCACGCCGACCGTGTCGCCGACGACTGGAGGCTTGATGCCCGGGTCATTGAAGGTGTCGAAGGAGAGCGTCTTGCCGCCGACATTGATGCGGGTCCGGATGACCGATCCGAGGAACTGGCTGGACGCCACCTCGCCGTGAACCGTCGCCACCTCGGCGTTCGCGAGCGTGCCGGCTTCCGGGCGCATCGCGAGCTGAATGGTCGAGCCGTTCTTGACCGGGATTGCTTCCTTGATCGCCAGCGTCTTGTCCCCGATCTGAACAATGCCTGCGCCCTGGTCGGTCACGACGGCATCCAGCACGTTGAGCGTGCCGACGAAGGAGGCGACGAAGCGGGTGGTCGGGCGGTTGTAGATCTCGAAGGGCGTGCCGATCTGGTCGGCCTTGCCGGCATTCATGACGACGATGCGGTCGGAGATCGAGAGCGCTTCTTCCTGGTCATGGGTGACGAAAACGGTGGTGATGCCCAGCTGCTGCTGGATGTGGCGAATTTCCTCGCGCAGCGAAACGCGGATCTTGGCGTCGAGCGCCGAGAGCGGTTCGTCAAGCAAGAGCACCTGCGGCTTCGGTGCAAGAGCGCGGGCAAGCGCCACGCGCTGCTGCTGGCCGCCCGAGAGCTGGTAAGGGTAGCGCTCGGCGAGGTGATCGAGATGGATCAGCGCCAGCATTTCTTTCACGCGCTTGTCGATATCGGCCTTCGGCATGCCTGAGATCTTCAGGCCGAAGGCGACATTGTCGGCGACGTTCATGTTTGGAAACAGGGCATAGGCCTGGAAGACCATGCCGATATTGCGCTGGTTCGGCTTCAGGTAGGTCTGGTCCTTGCCGGCGATTTCGATCGTGCCGCCCGAGGGCGTCTCGAAGCCGGCAATCATCCGCAGGACGGTTGTCTTGCCGCAGCCCGATGGGCCGAGGAAGGAGATGAATTCGCCCTTCTCGATCGCCATGTTGAAGTCGTGCACGACCTGGGTGGCGCCGAAGGATTTCTTGAGGTGGGAGAGTGTCAGGAAGGTCATGAAAAGAATTCCTCAGGCCTGGCGCGGGGCTGTTTTCTGGAGGCGGGACACGAGCTGGATCAGACCGAGGCAGCCCCAGGTGATGCCGAAGGCGATAACGGCGAGTGCAGCCGGCTCATAGGCGCGGTTGGCGCCGAGAAGCTGCATGAAGGGTCCGAAGGCCGGCTTGTTCAGGAGCGCTGCCATGGTGAATTCGCCAATCACGATGGCGAAGGTCAGGAAGGCGCCCGAGAGCACGGCAACGAGCACGTTCGGCAGGATGATCTTCGAGATGATCGTGAACCAGCCGGCGCCGAGGCTTTGTGCGGCTTCCGTCAGCGTGCCGATGTCGATGGTCCGAAGGCCCGTGTCGACAGCGCGGTACATGTAGGGGAGGGCGAGCGTCGCATAGCCGAACATCAGGAGCACGTCCGTGCCGAAGGCAGAGCCCGTCAGCGGCAGCCAGCTCGAGGTGTTGTAGAGGCGGATATAGCCGAAGACGATGACGATCGCCGGAATGACCAGCGGGAGCAACGTCACGAACTCGATATAGGGACGGAGGCGCGGCAGCTTGAGGCGCACCCAATAGGCTGTCGGGACCACCAGGAAGACGCCGAAGAGGATGGTGACCAGCGCCATCGTGACCGAATAGGTGAAGGTCTCCTGGAAACGCGGATCGGTGAGAACCTTGACGTAAGCGTCGAAGGAATATTCTCCGCGCCGCATCTTGAGCGAGAAGTTGGTCATGCCGATCAGCGGCAGAAAGAAATAGAGGAGGCCGAAGATCAGGGCCCCCCAGGCCCAAAAGCGCTTCATTTCAGCCACCTTTCGCTGCGGGCGCGCAGCCAGATATACAGAGCATTGGCGACACCGGTGACCGCGATCATGCCGAAGGCGAGCGCGTAGCCGAGATGGGGGTCGCCCAGCACGTCGCCGCGGATCTGGGCGAAGAGCAGGATTGGCACGATATTCAGCGAAGAGCCGGTCAATGCGATCGCGGTTGCGACAGCGCCGAATGCGTTTGCGAAGAGCAGCGCCATCGTGCCCAGGATTGAGGGCAGCAGGATCGGGAAGGCCACGAGGCGCCAGTACTGCGCATTGGTCGCGCCGAGGATCGATGCTGCCTCGCGCCATTCGCGCTTCAGACCGTCAAGGGCCGGGGTGATGATCAGGATCATCAGCGGGATCTGGAAGAAAAGATAGGTGACTGTCAGGCCCCAGAAAGACAGGAGATTGAAGCCGAGCAGGCGAAGATCGATGCCGAGCTGGGTCTTCAGGAAGACCGTGAGCAAGCCGACCGGGCCGAGGGTCGCCAGAAAGGCGAAGGCGAGCGGAACGCCGGCGAAGTTGGAGGCGACGCCCGAGAAGGTCAGGAGCGGGCCGCGGATCCACTGCGGCAGACCGCCAAGTACGACGGCTGCGGCAACGCCGAAGCCGATGAGGCAGCCGAGGATGGCGGAGGCGAGGCTGATCTTGATGGAGATCCAGTAGGCCGCCATGATCGAAGGCGTGAAGAGCCCGCCGATATTGTCGAGCGTGAAAGATCCATCAGGACGCTGGAATGCGCCGATGACGATCTTCATGGTCGGCATGATCAGGAAGAGTATCACAAAGGCTGCGAAAGGCAGGACGCCCAGCCAGTGAAGTGGAAGTTTCGTTCGTGGCCGTGCCTGGTGGCCCGGGCCCACTGCCTCTGTCGACATTCGATCTGCCCCTCTTGTCCGCCTCCGGGCGGATCTTCTTAAAATGCAAGCGCCGCCCCGACCTTAGACAAGACCGGGGCGGCACATCAAGGTCTCGACTTACTGGACGTTGGCGCCGACGACGCTGTCCCAGCCGCCGACAACGGCAGCCTTGTTGGCGTCGACTTCTTCGAGCGTCGGGAAGTAGGCCTTTTCGTAGGATTCAGCCGGCGGCAGAGCGTCGAGCAGGTCCTGCGGAACCTTGCCAGCCTTGACCATGGCGTTGAAGCGGGCCGGGTGGCAGTAACCCTTTAGCCAGCCGAGCTGACCTTCGTCGGAGTACAGGTGCTCCATCCACAGCTTGGCAGCGTTCGGGTGCGGTGCGTAAGCAGAGATGCCCTGAACGTAGACGCCGGCCAGAACGCCGGATGCCGGAACGACGACTTCGACCGGCGGGTTGCCGGCGAGCGTGTCACGAGCCGAAAGGGCGTTGTAGTCCCACATGACGACGATCGGGGTCGCGCCCTGTGCGAGCGTGCCGGACTTGCCGATGACGGGTACGAAGTTGCCGGCCTTGTTCAGTTCGCCGAAGTACTTCAGACCAGCTTCGCCAGCGTCCTTGCCAGCAGCTGCGCCCGATGCCATGCCGGCTGCGAGAACGCCGAGGATGGCCTGGTTGGAAGCGCGCGGGTCACCGGCGAGAGCAACCTGACCGGCATATTCCGGCTTCGTGAGATCGGCCCAGTCCTTCGGCGTGTTGGTAACCAGGTCCTTGTTCACCAGGAAGGACATGACGCCGTAGTAGTCGCCGTACCAGTAGCCTTCAGCGTCCTTGATGTTATCAGGGATCTCGTCCCAGGTGGAGACCTTGTAAGGCTGCAGCAGGCCTTCGGCCTTCATCTGCGGACCGAAAGCGAGACCAACGTCGACGACGTCAGGAGCCTGCGGGCCCTTGTTGTCCTTGTTTGCCTTGATGGCTTCGACTTCGTCAGCCGAACCTGCGTCAGGGTTCAGTTCGTTGACGGTGATTTCCGGATACTTCTTCTTGAAGGCGTCGATCACGGCGCCGTAGCCGCACCAGTCGTGGGGCAGGGCGATGGTGGTCAGCATGCCTTCCTTCTTGGCGGCTTCGATCAGCTCGGCGCTCGGTTCTGCGACGGCGACAGCCGAGCTTGCCATGACCAGCGCCGTGGTCATCGAAAGGATCTTGCGGAATTGGGTCACTGTAGTTCTCCTCTTGGTGTTGGAAGCGATGCGGTTCACTTATGTGGCCTTTGTTATGGTTATGTGACGGATACCGGCCTTGCGTGGTCTGTCGATATTTGCCCGTATCCTGAATTATCCTCCGTTTCGGTCTGTCCGGCTCATCGGGGCTTTCGAAACAGGCGTGCCTGCTCGAACAGTCCTTCAAGCGTATTCATGCGTTCACGCGTCTCGTCCCAGGACGAGCTCTGAACGGCTTCGATCAGGGCTTCGACAACAAACAGCGTCACGACGGAGCTGTCCCATGCCGACGGAGCCTCGATATGTAGTTTGAAACAGTGACGTGCATGCTGTGCCACCGGCGACATCCACTGGTCCGTGAAGACGATGATCTGTACGCCGTTTGCGCGCGCGACCTCGGCAAGCGTGGTCAGATCTGCCTCGTAGCGCCTGATGTCGAAGATCACGAGAACGTCGCCATCCTGCATGTTCAGGACGTGCTGCGGCCATGAGCTGGCGTTCGACGACATCAGCGTCGTGCGCGGGCGGATGACCTGCATATGGGTGAAGAAGTACTCGGCGAGCGCCCCGGTGATGCGTCCACCGACGAAATAGATGCTGCGATTGCGGTCGCCGATGAGGCGGGCGGCTTCATCGAAAGTGGCCGTGCGCAGTTCTCCCAGCGAGTTGCGCAGATTGGCCATGACGGCTTCGGCAAAACGGTTGAGAATATGGCGGTTGGGGGCATTGGCGGCCCAGCGATCGTGCTTGGCGATCGGATTGGAGATCGTCGCCTCAAGTTCCTGATGCAGATGGGCCTGGAATTCGGGATAGCCCTTGTAGCCGAGCTTCTGAACCATGCGGGCGACGGTCGGCGTCGATACGCCAGCGTTCTCGGCAACGGTCGTGATGCTACCCAGCCCGGAGACGGGATAGTTCTGCAGCAGGCTTTCTGCCAGCTGTCGTTCGGCACGCGTCAGCCCATCGAAATGGGCATGGATCACGTCCGACACCGTCGTCGACGCATTCATCAAGGACCGATTGACTCCCCTCAAGCCGATCTATTGCCAGCTTTTTCAGGATTAAGCCTCGCTGTCACAATTGAGTCAACCGCCCCTTGAAGAGAATTTTTCAGTGGCGGATTGACAGACGCTTAACCGTGAAGAATTCTCTTCGAAAATAAATTGGGCCAACGAGCCCGGGGGACTGCCAGCATGCTCTTGAGGTCGGGGATCCTGACATCGTCGGATGGTGACGCCGTTGCATTGGAAAATGCGATGGGCGCCAGCGGCGTAGTCGTTGTCTGCGAACACGCTTCATCTGTCCTGCCTAAATCTGCGGGTGACCTCGGTCTGTCACCGGAGGCCTTGTCTAGCCATATCGCCTGGGATCCGGGTGCTCTCGCGATTGCCCGTCGGGTCTCGCAGGCGCTGGATGCAGTTCTGGTGCATCAGCGCTTCTCGCGGCTGATCTACGACTGCAACCGTCCGCCGGAATCGCCGGCGGCTATGCCGGAAAAGAGCGAGATTTTCGAGATCCCCGGCAATCGAGCGCTGAGTGTGGCGGAGCGTTACGCCCGGACGGCTGCTCTCTACATTCCGTTCCACGACCGCATCTCTTCTGAGATCTCGCGTCTCGAGGCAGAGGGGCGGAAGCCTGTTGTCGTGACCATGCACACCTTTACGCCTGTCTATTTCGGCAAGCCTCGGGAGGTCGAGATCGGCATCCTGCATGATACGGACAGCCGATTGGCGGATGCGATGTTGATGGCGGCAGAATGCGGCACCTACAGGGTCGAGCGCAACTCTCCCTATGGCCCGGAAGACGGCGTCACCCATACGCTTCGTCTGCACGCCATTCCGCAAGGATTTGCGAATGTCATGATCGAGGTTCGCAACGACCTCGTGCGCGACGCTGCGGGTGTGGAGGCAATCTCCTCCTATCTCGCGGACTTGATTTCAGGAGCCCTCGAAAGGGTCGCATAAATACGTTCAGCCGCTGGGCAAACCAAACATAAAAGAGGGAACGGATGCCGGCATATCATTGGATGAGACAAGGACTGCGGAAGCGGTCCGGGGCGGCGGTGGACTGATGCCGCAAGCGTTGCAGACCTATGTGCGCGTCGTCGACGCCTTTAATCGCCGCGTCGGTCGGATCGTCATGTATGGCATCTTCGTCATGATGGGCATCCTGCTCTACTCGTCGATCTCCAAAACCATGTTCCTGCCGGCCAGCTGGACGCTTGAAATGGCGCAGTTCGTCATGGCGGGCTACTACCTGCTGGGCGGCGCCTATTCGTTGCAGCTCGACAGCCATGTGCGCATGGATCTGCTCTACGGCCGCTGGTCGCCGAAGACGAAAGCCATCGTGGATGTGATCACCATCATGATGCTCTTCGTCTACCTGTTCTTCCTGCTGTGGGGTGGCGTATCGAGCACGACCTATGCACTGCAGTATGGTGAAACCAGCTATTCCTCCTGGTCGCCCTACATGGCGCCCATCAAGATTGTCATGGTGATCGGTATCTTCCTCACCTTCCTGCAGGCCACCTCGATCTTCATCAAGGACCTTGCCACAGCGATGGGGAGGCCGTTCGCATGAGCGAGTACCTTGGCTATGAAATGATCGCGCTCCTGATGTTCTCGTCGATGATGATGTCGATGCTGACAGGGCAGCGCGTGTTTGCGACGATCGGTTTCGTCGGTGTGGTCGCGGCTGCCGTGCTCTGGGGCAATGGTGGCTTCGAGATGGGCTTCTCGGCCGGCATGAAGCTGATGAAATGGTATCCGCTGCTGACGCTGCCGCTGTTCATCTACATGGGCTACATGCTGTCGGAATCGGGCATTGCGGAAGACCTCTACAAGGCCTTCCATGTCTGGTTCGGCGGCATGCCGGGAGGTCTGGCGATCGGCACGATCGGACTGATGGTCGTGATCTCTGCGATGAACGGGCTCTCGGTTGCGGGCATGGCGATCGGCGCTTCAATCGCACTGCCTGAACTGCTGCGCCGCGGCTACGACAAGATCATGGTGTCGGGCGTCATACAGGCTGGCAGTTCGCTCGGCATCCTCATCCCGCCGAGCGTGGTGCTTGTGCTTTACGGCATGATCGCGCGCCAGCCGGTTAGCCAGCTGTGGCTTGCGGGTGTCTTCCCGGGCCTGCTGCTCGCGACCCTGTTCTGCATCTACATCTATATCCGTTGCCGCCTCAATCCGGCGCTCGGCCCCGCCCTTCCCAAGGAAGAGCGCGACATGCCGATGCGCGAGAAGCTGAAACTGCTGCAGGCTGGTATCCTGCCGTTCCTCATCTTCTTCCTGATGATGGGGCTCTTCCTGATGGGCATTACCAGCCTGGTGGAAAGCTCGGCCGTCGGTGCGCTGGGTGCGCTCTTCGCCGCCTGGTACAAGGGGCGCCTGACCAAGGCGGTCTGGAACCGGGTTCTGGAGCAGACGCTCGGCATCTCCTGCATGTTCATGTGGATCATCCTGGCGGCTCTCTGCTTCGGCGCCGTCTTCGATGGTCTGGGAGCTGTGAGGGCGATCGAGAACCTGCTGGTCAACGATATCGGTCTGACACCCTGGCAGATCCTGATCATGATGCAGTTGTCGTTCCTCGTGATGGGTGCATTCCTCGACGACACGGCCATGCTGGTTATCGTCGCGCCGCTCTACATCCCGCTGGTCGGCAAGCTCGATCTGGGCGTCGATAACGCACTGATCTGGTACGGCGTGCTCTACACGATCACCTGCCAGATCGCCTACATGACCCCGCCCTTCGGCTACAATCTCTTCCTCATGAAGGCGATGGCGCCGCCCGATTTCCGGCTGATCGACATCTATCGATCCGTCATCCCCTTCGTGCTGATCATGCTGCTCGGCATGGTGATCATCATGATCTTCCCGCAGATCGCGACCTGGCTGCCAAGCCAGATCTATCTCAGAGGCTAGCGTTCGAATGACAAGAGGCCCGGCAAACGGGCCCGGCACCAGGACTACCCGCCGGACCTGAAGGGATGGCGGGCATCAAGAGAACCAAAGAACAGAGGGAAACGAAATGACCAACAGCAGACGTTCATTCCTGAAGACGGCCGCCATGGCGACACCCGCCGTTCTGGCCGCACCTTATGTCAAAGCCCAGAATGCCAAGATCACCTGGCGCCTGCAGACCTATGCCGGTGCGGCACTGGCCGAATTCGTCATTCGCCCGGCCGTCGACGCCTTCAACAAGGCGGCCAATGGCGAGATGGAAATCCAGCTCTACACGGCTGACCAGCTTGTCCCGACCGGCGAGCTGTTCCGCGCCATGCAGGCCGGCACCATCGATGCCGTCCAGTCGGACGACGATTCCATGAACTCTCCGGTCGATATCAAGGTGTTCGGCGGCTACTTCCCGTTTGCCTCGCGCTACAGCCTCGATGTGCCGACGCTGTTTTACGAATACGGTCTCGCCGAGATCTGGGATGAAGCCTATACGGAAGTCGGCGTGAAGTGGCTGTCGGCAGGCGCATGGGACCCGTGCAACTTCGCCACCAACAAGCCGATCACCAAGCTCGATGATCTGAAGGGCCTGCGCGTCTTCACCTTCCCGACGGCCGGCCAGTTCCTGTCGCAGTTCGGCGTCGTTCCTGTCACCATTCCGTTTGAAGATGTGCCGGTTGCCATGCAGACCGGTGAAATCGACGCGATCGCCTGGTCTGGCATCACCGAGGTCTTCACGTCCGGCTGGGTGGATGTGACCAAGTACTTCCTCACCAACAACGTCTCCGGCGGCTGGGCGGGTTCGTTCTTCGCCAATGCCGATCGCTGGAAGGAAGTGCCGCCGCATCTGCAGACCCTGTGGCAGATGTGCATGGATAGTTCCCACTACAAGCGTCTGCACTGGTACTGGGGCGGCGAAGCGCGCCTTCGCGCCGAAGGTGGCCGTCTCGAACTCACCAGCATCCCGGATGCCGAATGGAAGACCGTCGAAGATGCAGCGCATGTCTTCTGGGAAGAGGTCGCCAAGCAGACCCCGCGCACCGGCAAGGTCGTGGAAATCCTGAAGAAGTACAATGCCGACATGGAAAAGGCAGGCAAGCCTTACCGCTACGGCTGATAACACGACATGGCGATCCGGCTTCGGCCGGGTCGCCTTCATAAAACAAGACGGCATGAGCCGAGCGCTGCCCTGGGAACACCGAGATGACCACTTACACATTCGAAGAGTTGAAAAAAGACGTCGCAGAAGGGCGCATCGACACGGTTCTGGCGTGTCAGGTGGACATGCAGGGCCGTTTGATGGGCAAGCGCTTTCAGGCCGAATTCTTCGTCGAGAGCGCCTACAAGGAAACCCATAGCTGCAACTATCTGCTGGCGACCGACATGGAGATGGAAACCGTCTCCGGCTACAAGGCGACGAGCTGGGAGAAGGGCTACGGCGACTACACGATGAAGCCGGATCTTTCGACGCTTCGCCGGATCCCCTGGCTCGAAGGCACGGCGCTGGTTCTCTGCGACATGCTCGACCACGCGACCCATGCCGAGGTGCCGCATTCGCCGCGCGCCATCCTGAAGAAGCAGGTTGCCCGGCTGGAAGCCATGGGCATGAAGGCCTTCATGGCGACCGAGCTCGAATTCTTCCTCTTCGACCAGACCTATGACGAAGCGCGGCTTTCGGGCTATCGCGACCTGAAGCCGGTTTCTGGCTATAACGAGGACTACCACATCTTCCAGACGACCAAGGAAGAGGATGTGATGCGCGCGATCCGCAAGGGTCTGCAGGGGGCCGGCATTCCGGTCGAGAATTCCAAGGGCGAGGCTTCTGCCGGGCAGGAAGAAATCAATGTCCGTTATGCCGACGTGCTGACCATGGCGGACCGGCACGTGATCATCAAGAACGGCTGCAAGGAGATCGCCTGGTCGAAGGGCAAGGCGATCACCTTCCTCGCCAAGTGGCATTACAATGCCGCCGGCTCCTCGTCGCATATCCACCAGTCGCTGTGGTCTGCCGACGGCAAGACGCCGCTGTTCTTCGATAAGGACGGCCAATACGGCATGTCCGAAACCATGAAGCACTACATGGCCGGGCTGCTCGCCCATGCCAGCGACTTCACCTATTTCCTCGCGCCCTACATCAACTCTTACAAGCGCTTCGTCGCCGGCACCTTCGCGCCGACCAAGGCGATCTGGTCGAAGGACAACCGCACTGCCGGTTACCGTTTGTGCGGCGAGGCGAGCAAGGGCATCCGCGTGGAATGCCGTGTCGGCGGCTCCGACCTCAACCCCTATCTTGCCATGGCAGCCCTGCTGGCCGCCGGTATTGACGGGATCGAGAAGAAGATGGCGCTGGAGCCGGAATTCTCAGGTGATGCCTATGGTGCAAAGGAGGCTCGCGAAATCCCGAGGACGCTGCGGGCGGCTGCTGAAACGCTTCGCGGCTCGGCCATGCTGCGGGCCGCTTTCGGCGATGACGTGGTGGATCACTACGTTCGTGCCGCGGAGTGGGAGCAGGAAGAATATGATCGTCGGATCACCGACTGGGAGGTGGCGCGCGGCTTCGAACGGGCGTGATGCTGTTGCGGTGAGCGCCACGGGCTGGTAAAATCACAACAGCCTGGAGGTGCCTCATGATCGACAGTGCCTGGTTCTATCAGCAGCTTGAAAAAGATGGACGTTCGCTTCGCGCCATGGCGCGGGTGCTGGGGCTCGATGCGAGCGCCGTGTCCCGAATGCTGCGGGGCGAGCGGAAGATGAGTGCCGAGGAGCAGGACGGGATTGCTGCCTATCTCGGCGTGCCGCTGTCCGAGGTCGCTGTGAGGCGGCGCGGGGACGTCGTGGGTTTCGCGGAGGATGGGCAGGAGGGGTATGTGTTAAATGCCCCTCAGGCGGACCTCACCAAGAAGAATACGCAGTCCGCTGATCCGTGGGATGCAGACCCACTAGAGGGTCTCAACCTGGAGGCAACGAATTTCTACGATCGCGTTCGCGGTTGCATGAAGGGGACGATTACGATTGCGCCCGGGGTGGACCTCACTGAGCCCGCTGATCCGGAATGGGCCAAGGTCTATGACGACTAGGCGGTTTCTGCTCGATACCTGCGCCTTGATATATCTTGCTGAAGATCAGGCAATTTCGATTGACGCTCAAGAAGCGTTGCGCACAGTCGGGCCTGTCAGTCGCGGCATTTGGGTATCGGTCTTCTCGGCGTGGGAGATCGGCATGCTGGCGAGGAAAGGGCGTTTGATGACGGCGAGAGAGCCGAAACTTTGGTTCGATTCTGCCGTGTCGAAATTTGGAGCGGGAATTCTGGGGGTGACGACGGACTTGTTGTTGCAATCCTCTTTCCTGCCCGAGCCGCTGCATGGCGATCCGGCTGACCGGATCCTGATCGCCACGGCGCGGACATATGATTTGACGATCGTGACCCGCGACCGCGCCATTCTGACCTATGGCGCGGCGGGTCATGTGAAAGTACTGGCCTGCTAGGCCGAAGGAGCAAGTGAGAATGACGATGATCCAATGCATTTCGCCGATCGATGGATCGGTTTACGCCGAGCGACCGGCGATGTCGCTGGAAGCGGCGACCGAGGCTGTGGCTCGTGCCCGCAAGGCGCAGAAGGCTTGGGCGCGCCGGCCGCTCGAAGACCGCATCCAGCTCGTGCTGAAGGGCGTGGCCCGTCTCAACGAGATGTCCGCTGAAGTGGTGCCGGAGCTTGCCCACATGATGGGCCGTCCGGTTCGTTATGGCGGCGAGTACAAGGGTTTCAACGAGCGCTCGAACTATGTCGCAAACGTTGCTGCCGATGCGCTCGCTCCGCTGGTCGTTGAAAACAGCGCAAGCTTCGAGCGCCGCATCGAGCGCGAGCCGCATGGCGTCGTCTTCGTCATCGCGCCGTGGAACTATCCCTACATGACTGCGATCAACACGATCGCGCCGGCGCTGATGGCCGGCAATACCGTCGTCATCAAGCATGCGACCCAGACACTGCTCGTCGGCGAGCGCATGGTGCGTGCCTTCGTCGAGGCCGGCGTGCCTAACGATGTCTTCGTCAATCTGTTCCTCGACCACGCCACGACCTCGGCGCTGATTGCGGCCGGCAATTTCAACTTCATCAACTTCACCGGTTCGGTCGAAGGCGGGCGTTCGATCGAACGGGCCGCTGCCGGCACCTTTGCTGGTCTCGGCCTCGAGCTCGGCGGCAAGGACCCCGGCTACGTCATGGAAGACGCCGACCTGGATGCTGCCGTCGACACCCTGATGGATGGTGCTACCTATAATTCCGGCCAGTGCTGCTGCGGCATCGAGCGCATCTATGTGCATGAAAGCCTCTACGACGCCTTTGTCGAGAAGTCGGTCGCCTGGGTGTCGAACTACAAGCTCGGCAATCCGCTCGATCCGGAAACAACGCTTGGGCCCATGGCCAACAAGCGTTTTGCCAAGGTGGTGCGCGAGCAGATCGCTGATGCGGTTTCGAAGGGCGCCAAGGCGCTGGTCGATCCCAAGCTCTTCCCGGCCGATGACGGCGGCGCCTACATCATGCCGCAGGTGCTCACGAACGTTGATCACTCCATGGCCTTCATGAAGGACGAAACCTTTGGTCCGGCCGTCGGCATCATGAAGGTGAAGAGCGACGAACAGGCGCTCGAGCTTATGAATGACAGCCCCTATGGCCTGACCGCTTCGCTCTGGACGCAGGACCCGGAGCGTGCCGCCCGTATCGGTCGCGACATCGAAACCGGCACCGTCTTCATGAACCGGGCAGACTATCTCGACCCGGCGCTCTGCTGGACCGGCGTCAAGGAAACCGGCAAGGGCGGCTCGCTCTCCGTTCTCGGCTTCCAGAACCTCACCCGTCCGAAATCCTACCACCTGAAGAAAGTCACGAAATGAACATCGTCGCCAACTGGAGCTACCCCACCGCCGTCAAGATGGGACGTGGCCGCATCAAGGAACTGGCGGACGCCTGCAAGTCGCTCGGCATGAAAAAGCCGCTGTTGATCACCGACCGGGGACTTGCCCCGATGGCGATCACGCAGACGGCGCTCGACGTGCTGGAAGAGGCGGGCCTTGGTCGCGCGCTCTTCGCCGATGTCGATCCGAACCCGAATGAGAAGAACCTCGAAGCCGGCATCAAGGCGTACAAGGATGGCGGTCATGACGGCGTCGTCGCCTTCGGTGGCGGTTCCGGCCTCGATCTTGGCAAGTGCGTGGCCTTTATGGCTGGCCAGACGCGGCCGGTCTGGGACTTCGAAGACATCGGTGACTGGTGGACCCGCGCCAATTCCGACGCCATCGCTCCGATCGTCGCCGTGCCGACCACGGCGGGTACCGGTTCGGAAGTCGGTCGCGCTTCGGTCATCACCAATTCCGTGACGCATGTGAAGAAGATTATCTTCCATCCGAAGTTCCTGCCCGGCGTCGTCATCTGCGACCCGGAACTGACCGTCGGCATGCCGAAGATGATCACGGCCGGTACGGGCATGGACGCGTTCGCCCATTGCCTCGAAGCCTATTCCTCGCCCTTCTATCATCCGATGAGCCAGGGCATCGCGCTCGAAGGCATGCGTCTGGTCAAGGAGTTCCTGCCGCGCGCCTATCACGATGGCACGGATATCGAAGCCCGCACCAACATGATGTCGGCAGCCGCCATGGGCGCCACCGCCTTCCAGAAGGGCCTCGGCGCCATCCACGCGCTGTCGCATCCGATCGGCGCCGTCTACAACACCCATCACGGCATGACGAATGCGGTCGTGATGCCGCCGGTGCTGAAGTTCAACCGACATGTGATCGAGGAGCGCATCGAGCGGGCAGCCGCCTATCTCGGTATCGCCGGCGGCTTCGACGGCTTCTATGACTACGTGCTGGCGCTCCGGGCCGAACTGCATGTGCCGGCGAACCTGACCGCCATGGGCATTGCCAATGACCGGATCGACGAGCTCTCGGCGATGGCGATCGAGGATCCGAGCGCTGGTGGCAATCCGGTAAAGATGACGCTCGAGAATACCAAGAAGCTGTTTGCCGACTGCTTCTAACAGCGCGTGCTGATCGCATTGAGGACCCCGTCACTATGTGGCGGGGTCTTTTTGTGTCTTGCTTGTACTTGGTGATCGGCCCAGCCCTTGCTGGCAGATGTTAGGGCAGGGCGAGTCGCGCCGCCGCATGTCGGCAGATGTCTATCTGTGCGCGGCTCAGCAAGGACGGACCTGCGCATTCTTATTTGCGAATATACTTTGTTTTTCCGTCGCTTCTCCCCATTATGGGGGAGGGCGTCAGGTGCCCCGTTTCCACTTTGTTAACCATGTTTGCGCCATGATCAATGCATGGGGCGCCGATGATGCTGGCTGCTCAAGAGCGATGAGCCGCTCGGATCCGACCTCCCAAGGAAGCAGCATGCCAGTCATTTCTTTTGCCAATGCCAAGGGCGGTGCCGGCAAAACCACCGCAGCCCTTCTTCTCGCCACCGAACTGGCACATCAAGGATATCGCGTCGCCATTCTGGATGCCGATCCGCAACGCTGGATCACCCAGTGGCACGAGATCTCCGGTCCGCAGCGCAATATCGAAGTCATCTCCGAAGTGACGGTTGCTTCGGTTCAGGGTCATATCCGCGAACTGTCGCGCACAAACGACTACATCATCATGGACCTTGCCGGTGCGCGTGACGCCATGGTCACAACGGCAATCGGCCTTTCCGATCATGTGATGATCCCGGTTCAGGGCTGCGCCATGGATGCCAAGGGCGGCGCCCAGATCCTCGACCTGATCAAGCTGATGGAAGACGCCGGCAACCTGGTCATTCCGCATTCGGTCGTCCTCACCCGCGTCACCTCGATGGTAACGACGCGCGCCCTGTTGACCATCAAGGGCCTGCTCGCCGCGCGTGGCGTCAATGTCGTCAACACGCCGATCGCCGAGCGCAGCGCCTATCGCGAAATCTTTGACTGTGGTGGCACGCTGTATTCGATGGATGCAGCGAAGATCAGCAATCTCGACAAGGCCCAGGAAAACGCCAAGTCGTTTGCCTCGGAAGTCATGCGCCTGCTGCCGGTGAAGGTCATCCGCTCCAGCGAGCCGCGTCGCCTGTTCCGCCTGGTGCGTTCAGCCGCCTGAAGCCATAAGCCAACTGCCGCTATAATCACCCGCGTCTGGCCAGCCAGGCGCGGGTTAGTTCTATGTCGTGGGCCTCAACGGCATGCCCGTAGGGCAAAGCATGCAGTTCGACCTCGGCGTCTGCAGACTTCATCAGCTCAGCCAGGTTCGTAGCATCGGATGGCTGCCGTCGCGGATCTTGCTTTCCGGCTATCAGTAGCACCGGACGTCTCCCCAGCGGTTCGACGGCGCGGGTTCCATAGGGAGGCTCCGGGCGAAGCAGGACTGCGCCTGCAACCAAATGCGGGTGGTCGACCAAGAGAGCTGCCGCTGTGACCGCGCCGCTGGAATATCCGATCAGAAGTGGTGCGGTTTCATGCCTTTCGGCAATGGACATCAGAAGCGAGGCCAGTTCCTGACTTCGCGACGCCAGATTGGACGTGTCGACGGATCGATCGGCGCGTCGGCGGAAGAAGGTGAACGCCCCGTCGTCCTTCTCCTGACCTCTCGGAAAATAGCAGGGATGGGCTGGTGCGATTTGCCCAGCCAGGCCGGTGAGCGAGGTTTCGTCGCTTGAGCTTCCGTGAAGGAAGATCACCGGCTGGAAAGAAGCCTGTCTCCGCCAGCAGATCGTCAGATAGCCGCTGATCGAGACCGTTTCGGTTTCGTCACTCGACAAATTCCACCGTCACGCCGGCCTTCACCATCTTGGCCAGTTCGGTTGCGTCCCAGTTTGTCAGGCGGATACAGCCGTGGCTCTGGGTGCGGCCGATCTTGGATGGCTCGGGCGTGCCGTGTATGCCGTAGGTCGGCTTGGAGAGTGCAAGCCAGACCGTGCCGACCGGACCGTTCGGGCCTGGCGGGATCGACAGGACCTTGGTGTTGTTGCCCTGCTGGAAATTGACCTTCGGGTTGTAGGTGTAGCCCGGATCGAGCGCGATGCGCTCGATGGTGACAGTGCCCGACGGCGAGGGGGTGTCGGCCGAGCCGATGCTCGCCGGATAGGCGGCAATCAGGCTGCCGTCTTCACCATAGGCAAAGACCTGTTTCAGGCCCTTGTTCGCGACGATGCGTGCGACATTGCCCTTCTTGACCGGACCCGGCTCCACCACCTTGATGGTTGTGCCAGGGATCGAGAAGTCGACGCCGGGGTTCAGCTCGCGCAGATAGCCTTCGTCCATGTGGAAGCGCTCTGCGAGCATTTCGACGGTGGAGGTGTAGGACAGCGCCGGCAGCTGTGCCTTGTGGGCATAGTCGTCCGGGATCGAGGCAACGAACGGGCCGGCGGCGTCGCCTGCGGTGATCGTGTAGCTCTTGATTGCGAGGCCGCCGGAGAGGCGCAGACGTTCAAGGATGTCGTCGGCATTGTTCGGGTCGAGCGTTTCGCCGCTCATCTCTTCCCAGGCGACGATCGCCTTGTTGACGTTCTGGCCCATCTTGCCGTCGATGACGCCGGGCGAGATGCCTTCGCGATCAAGGAAGACCTGCAGAGCGGTGATCTCGAGGCGCGACAGGTTGCTCTTCACCGGAATTTCCGGGGTCACGATCCGGGCCGGGGCGTTGTCGGCGGGGGCGGGCAGATCAGGGCCGCCATAGGGCATGTCCCGAGGCATCTGATCGAGAGGAACCTGGTCGCCCGGCATCGCATCGGGGATCGACGCTGTGGTCACGTCATCGTCCCAGCCGCGCGGTTCCGGCTGCTGGGGCTGGCCGTAAGGGTCATAGACGCCCGGCAGGCCGCGATCACCGCCCCGGTTTTGCGGCGGGTAGTAGCTCTCGGCGGGAATTTCGGTCGCGACGAGATTGCCCATGCGGTCGATGAGAACGGTGCGGCCCATGCGATCGCGGCTGATCACGACTTCGCCCACTTCCGGCACGAAATCGAGAATATCGCCCTCGGGCGAGATCAGAAGCGTGTGCGAATTGCGGTCGTCGTAGACGGATTGCGCCGATGCGGTAAGCGCCGTCGTCAGCGATATGGCGGTCAAGGCAGCCAATCCCAAGCCAGTATTCTTGATATCGAACACGATTCGTTTTTCCTCGTCTGAACCAGCGACAAACGCGTGAAATTTGACACTAATGTGGAAAAGGTGAATTCATAGTGAATATAGGGTTAACTTACTGTGGGGGCAGTAGAGCCGAGACGCTTTAAAACAGAGCTTTGTGGTTCGGCTGTAAGGGGGGAAGATGCAGGATCGACTGAGATTGGAAGACTTTTTACCCTTCCGGCTGATCCGGGTCGCGGAAACTGTCGATAACGGCTTTGCGCACTTCTGTGGTCCGGAGGATGAACTGTCCTGGTCGGAGTGGCAGGTGCTCTGGTCTCTGGGCGAGCGTTCGCCGACCACTGCCAAGGCGATTTCCGGCTATGCGGGTCTCAGCAAGACCAAGATCAGTCGCGCCGTGAAAGTTCTCGAGGACAAGGGCTATCTGCTTCGCAAGCGAGACAGGTCCGACCGTCGCTTCGAGCTTTTGTCCCTAACGCAGAGGGGAAAGGAGCGTTTCGAGCGACTGGCTGGCGAAGCAAGCGGCTTCCAGCGCTGGCTTGAGCGCAGTGTCAACATCGCCTATCTCTCCTCGCTCGACAGCGGGCTCGTCGGACTGGAGGATCTGATTTCTACCGGTCACCTCAGAGCGCCGCAGCAGCAGGCCGAGGAACCGCTCGCATGATCATGTTTTCCGGTCCCAAGGGACCGCGTCTTGCTCTCGACGAAGGCTCCGTCTTCGATGTCGGCGCCTGCATTGTCGACGGCGTTGATCTGGCGCCCGGGCGCGCCATTCCCGATGATGGCGACCCTCGCATCGATCATTCGCTTGAAGGCTTCCTCTTCACATGCGGTCCGGACCACATCCGGCACCGGGAGCCGATCTCCGGCAAGGATGCAGACTATCCACTGCATGGCTCTTTCTCCGCCAATCCGGCGCACTCGATCGAATTGACGGTCGAGGGCGAGGATCTCGTGGCGCGGGCCGTCGTCGACGTTGCGCTTGCGGCCGGCGGACATGCCCAGTTGCGCCGTCAGTGGCGCCTCAAGGGTCAGAGCGGCGAGGTGCAGCTTGCCGACACGGTGGTCAATGTAGGCGATGCGGCCTTTCCGACTTTTCTGATGTATCACATCAATCTGGGTGCCAAGCATTTCGACCCGGGCACGCGGCTCGAAGGGGCCATGCTTGAGGGCGGTGGTCTGCCCTGGGCCTTCGGCGACGGAGACGGCGGGATCTTCTGTGTGCCCGCCGGGCATGGTGGTTGGGCGGAGCTCCGGCTCGGGCCGATGGAGGCGATCGGTGGCAAGCGGCTGAAGGTGCGCTTCCGCACGGACACGCTGCCGCATCTGCAGGTCTGGCGGAACCAGAGGCTCCCAGCCCATATCCTCGGCATCGAACCCGTCTCGCATCGCTGGGTCTCGCGAAACGAGCTCGAAGCCGCGGGTGAGTTCGACATTCTCGAACCCGGCGAGAGCCGTGAATACGGGCTCGCGTTTTCCTTCGTCTGAGGCGGGACGGCGAGGCTGTCGAGATTGACGCCTACGGATGCCCGTCGTAGATGTTTGGCCCCAAGAAATTGACGAGGTGCCCCGATGAACATCCGCCAGATCAACGAGGAATATTCGGTCAGCGGCCAGATCACGGTCGATGAGGTCGACGAGGTAAAGGCGCTCGGCTTCAAGTCGATCGTTTGCCATCGCCCCGACGGCGAAGAATTCGGCCAGCCGGAATTCGCAGCCGTTGCCAAGCGCGCGGAAGAGTTAGGTCTCAAGATCAAACACGTGCCCGTCGGACCCATGGGCGTGACACCCGATGCCGTTGCCGACATGGTTGATGCACTCGAAGAATTCGAGCGTCCTATGTTCGGCTATTGCCGTTCCGGCGCCCGTTCGGCGGCAACCTACGAACACGCGCAGCGCCAGCGCGGCTGACGCGTCTGTTCCATGATCCTTGGCCGGACCTGCGTGTCCGGCCTGTCTGTTTTCTAAACCAGCCTCAAGCAGGAGTTTTCCCATGAGCATCAAGCGTATCGAGCCCGGCAAGCGCATGAGCGGCGCCGTCGTCCACGGCAACACCGTTTACCTGGCCGGCCAGGTCGGCGAAGGTTCGACCGTGACTGAGCAGTCGAAGTCGGCACTCGCTGAAGTCGACCGCCTGCTGGCTGCAGCCGGCTCGGACAAGTCGAAGATCCTGCAGACGATCATCTACCTCTCCGACATGTCGACCTTCGGCGAAATGAACGCTGTCTGGGAAGCCTGGATCGACCCGGCCAACCCGCCGGCCCGCGCCACCAGCGGCGCGCCGCTCGCGACCCCGGACTACAAGGTCGAGTTCATCGTCACCGCTGCCATCTGATCTTTCAGGGCAACGTACAGAATGCAAAAGGCCGGGATCACTCCCGGCCTTTTTTGTTTCTCTGGCGTTTCGTCGGAGGTCATGGACTGGCGGATTTGCGTCTCGTGCCAAGGAGCCAGCGATACAGCCGTCCGTCGATGGAGAGCAGTCCGAGCGCGATCAGGCCCATGCCAGCGAAATGGTTGGATGCCAATCTTTCGCCGAGGAACAGATAGCCGAGCAGGATGGCGCTGACCGGAATGAGCAGGGTGACGAGCGAGCTGTTGATCGCGCCACCGACCGCGAGGATGTGAAAGAAGAGTATATAGGCGAGCGCCGTCGACAGCAGCCCGAGACCCAGAAGCGCAGCGACGGTCGTCATGCCTGGCATCTGCAGATGCCATGGGGTATCGATCAGCGCGACCACGGGTATCATCATCAGCGTCGTCGCCGATACCTGGCCGAATGCACTGGTTGCCGGCGAGATGCCCATCCGCCGGAAGCGCCGGCCGAAGACGCCAGCAAAGCCATAGGACAGGGCTGCGCCAAGGCAGGCGAGGAGGGGCAGTAGCGGTATGGCCTCGGTCTTCACGTGGTTTCCGGCCATCAGCACTGCGACACCCAAGAACCCAAGGGCGATCCCGACGAGCTTGTTGCGTGTGATGCCTTCGTCCGATGTCAGAACATGTGCGACGAGGATCGAGAAGATCGGTGTGGTCGCGTTGACGATCGAGGCAAGGCCGCTGGCAATCTGGGTCTGCCCCCAGAAGATCAGCGCAAAGGGGATGAGGTTGTTGAGGAGACCCATGCCGAAGAAGGCGGACCAGGTGGTGGCGCCTGCGGGGATGGGCTGGCGGCGGATGCGCAGATAGACGAACAGGGCAAGCGCCGCAATCGAGACCCGGGCCAGCACCACCGAGAGCGGAGGCAGTTCGGAGAGGGCGACCTTGGAAAAGAAGAAGGATCCGCCCCACAGCACGGATAGTGTCAGGAGAAGGGCCCAGTCTGTGAGGCCCATCGATTGGTTCGGCTGCATGTGATCGTTCCAGGGTTGATCTGTTGGACATGAGTGGCCCGCCGAACCGCGATTTGCTCGCCGGATTCGGACTCTGTCCTTTTTGGGCTCAAAACGCTGATGTAATCTCTGATCATGAGCCTCGATATCCACCAATGTGAGCAGGCATGGCTTGCGCGTGATCCCCAGTTTGACGGCCGGTTCTTCATCGGCGTTCGAACAACCGGGATCTATTGCCGTTGCATCTGCCCGGTGCGCCAACCTTATCGCTGCAATATCGAATTCCTGCCGAGCGCGGCGGCCGCCGAACTGGCCGGCTATCGCCCCTGCCTGCGCTGCCGGCCGGAAACGGCGCCGTTCAGCCCGGCCTGGAAGGGCAGTGCTGCCATCGTCGAACGGGCAGCAAGACTGATCCGCGACGAGGGCGCGCTTGATGCGCCGGGTGCGGCTGTCGAAGCGCTTGCGGCCCGCGTCGGCGTCGGCGGGCGACATCTCTCTCGCCTGTTTCAGAAGCATCTCGGGGCAAGCCCGCTGCAGGTGGCGAAAACGGCGCGGGTTCAGCGCGCCAAGCGCTTGCTGACCGGAACGAATATGCCAATCACCGAGATTGCGCTGCAGGCGGGGTTTGGAAGCGTCAGGCGGTTCAATGCCGTCTTTCAGGAGGTGTACAAGCGACCGCCGACGGCGATCAAACGGAGTTCGGCGCCACGCTCCTCGTGATCGCCCTCTCGCGCAGTGACCTTTGCCCGGACAGAAAAATGGCCGGGGATGAGCCGGCCATTCTGTTTTGATTCAAGTGCCTGTCAGGCTTTGTTGCGAATTTGAGTCAAGGTGCGCGTCGGCGTGATGGCCTCCGGATCGAGCTTGATTTCGATGATCGCGGGCTTGCCGGAGGCGCGGGCGCGCATGAAGGCGGGGGCGAAGTCTTCGGTCTTCTCCACCGTTTCGCCGTGGCCGCCATAGGCCTTGGCGAGTGCGGCGAAATCGGGGTTGGTCAGGTCGGTGGCGCTGACGCGACCCGGATATTCGCGCTCCTGATGCATGCGGATCGTGCCGTACATGCTGTTGTTGATCACGAGCGTGATGATCGGCAGGTTGTAGCGGATGGCCGTCGCGAATTCCTGGCCGTGCATCATGAAGCAGCCGTCGCCGGCAAAGCAGATCACTTCACGTTGCGGGAACAACTGCTTGGCGGCGACTGCTGCCGGCAGGCCGTAGCCCATGGAGCCGGAGGTTGGGGCTGCCTGGGTGTTGAAGGCCTGGAAGCGGTGGAAGCGGTGCAGCCAGGTGGCGTAGTTGCCGGCGCCATTGGTGAAGATCGCATCCTTCGGCGTATTGGCTTCGATCCACTCCATGATCGGCCCCATCTGCACGGCGCCCGGGCCTGCCTTGGGCGGCGTCGACCAGGCGAGATAGGCGGCGTGCATGGTCTCGGTGCGCTCGGCCCATGCGGGCGCGGCGGGTGCATCGAGCGATGCGAGTGCTGCGACGAATTCCTCAGGCGCGGCACAGATCGCCAGATCGGCGCGGTAGACCCGGCCAAGCTCGGACGGATCCGGATGGATGTGGACGAGGGTCTGGGCCGGGTAGGGGATGTCCATCAGGGTGTAGGAGGAAGACGGCATTTCGGAGAAACGGCCGCCGAGCAGGATCAGGAGGTCTGCTTCCTTCACTTCCTTCGCCAGCGCCGGGTTGATGCCGATGCCGACATCGCCAGCGTAAGACGGATGCAGGTGATCGAAGAGCATTTGGCGGCGGAAGGAGCAACCGACGGGCAGCTTGAATTTTTCGGCAAAGGCCTGGATGCCGGCGACTGAAGTCTCGCTCCAGCGCGTGCCGCCGAGGACCACCATCGGGCGCTTGGCGGTCTTCAGCAGTTCGCCGAGGCCGGCGATCTGGCTTGGGCCGGGATGGGCCTCGACCGGGGAGTAAGCCTTGGCTTCCGGGGCTTCGACTTCGTCGAGCAGCATGTCTTCCGGCAGTGTCAGCACGACCGGGCCGGGGCGGCCTGATGTGGCAACCGCAAAGGCGCGGGTGACGAATTCCGGGATGCGGCGGGCGTCGTCGATCTCGCCGACCCATTTGGCGAATTCGGTGAAGGCACGGCGGTATTCGACTTCCTGGAAGGCTTCGCGCTCCTTCATGTCACGGCCGATCTGGCCGATGAACAGGATCATCGGGATCGAATCCTGCTTGGCGACATGCAGACCGGCGGAGGCGTTGGTGGCGCCTGGACCACGCGTGACCATGCAGATGCCGGGTTTGCCGGTGAGGCGGCCCCAGGTATCGGCCATCATTGCGGCGCCGCCTTCCTGGCGGCAGACCAGCGTCTCGATGCCGCTGTCCTTCAGCGCGTCGAGGACGGCGAGATAGCTTTCGCCGGGAACGCAAGAGACGCGCTCGACGCCGTTGGCCTTCAGCGCCTCGACGATCAGTTCACCGCCGGTTCTCTTCATTGCGTCTTCCTTTCCAGCTCGGCCAGTTCGGCCAGAATTTCGTTTCCATGCTCGCCGATGCGCGGGCTCGGGCGCTCGTAGCGCAGGGGGGTCTCTGAGAGCACGATCGGCGTGCGCACGCTTGGGATGACCGCGCCCTTGTCGTCGGTGAGGTCGATCTTGAGGCCGCGCGCCTGAACCTGCGGGTCGGCGAACATTTCCTCGATCGAGTTGATCGGTCCTGCCGGCACGGCATTCGCCTCACATGCGGAGAGCAGATCGCGCTTCTGCCACTTCTCGGTCTTTTCGGTGACAATGCGGCGGACTTCGACCTTGTTGGCCACGCGGGCCTTGTTGGTGGCGAAGCGTTCGTCCTCGGCGACTGTGGGGATACCGAGGATGGTGCAGAGGCGCTTGAACTGACCGTCATTGCCGACCGCAAGGATCAGGTGGCCATCTGCTGTCGGCACCACTTCATAGGGGCTGATATTCGGATGGGCATTACCGAGGCGGGTCGGCGGCTTGGCCGAGATCAGATAGTTCATGTTCTGGTTGGCGAGCACAGCCGACATCACGTCAAGCAGGGCCATGTCGATGACCTGGCCCTGGCCCGTCTTCATCACATGAATGAGGGCGGCCTGGATGGCGGTCACGGCATAGATGCCGGTGAAGATGTCGGCGATCGCGACCCCCGCCTTCATCGGCTCGCCGTCCTTTTCGCCTGTGATCGACATGAAGCCGGACATGCCCTGGACGATATAGTCATAGCCGGCGAAATCGGCATAGGGGCCGTTCTGGCCGAAGCCTGTGATCGAGCAATAGACGAGCTTCGGGTTGATCGCCTTCAGGCTCTCGTAATCGAGGCCGTATTTCTCAAGGCCGCCGCGCTTGAAGTTTTCGATGACGACATCGGCAGAGGCGCAGAGGCGGCGGACCGTTTCCTGGCCCTCAGGTGTCTTGAGGTCGACAGCAATCGAGCGCTTGTTGCGGTTAGTGGAGTGGTAATAGGCCGCCGAGAGGTTTTCGCCGTCGGCGCCCTCGACAAAGGGTGGTCCCCAGGCGCGGGTATCGTCGCCGCCTTCTGGGTTTTCCACCTTGATCACATCGGCGCCGAGATCTGCCAGCATCTGGCCCGCCCAGGGGCCTGCAAGCACGCGGGCGAGCTCGATCACGCGAATGCCTGAGAGCGGGGGCGGGGCGGAGGGCTTGGTCGTCATGGCGCGATCCTGTGCCGTGTTGTCAGGCCCTGTAATCTGACCCTTTCGGACCCTTGGCCATGACAAGAACTGCTGTCGAGCGAGCTATACCGCCGGATTTTGCCATCTGCACCTGATATTCTCTCATGGCATCATTCCGTTTCGGCAAGAGATCAGAGCATCAGGGGCCGAGATTGCCGAGCCAGCCCAGGAAATCGCCAACCGCCTTTTCGCGGCCGATCTCGTTCAGCGTCTCGTGGCGCATGGTCTCGTAGACGGTGGTCTCGACATCGGTCATGCCGGCATCCAGCATCCGCTGGCCTAGCCAGCGGATCTCGCGGCCCTTGTTGGTCGCCGGATCCTCGGCGCCGCCGACGAGATAGACCGGGAGCCGCTGCGGCAGGCGGGCGAGGCGTTCCGGGTCGGCGCCGGCAAATGTTAGCCGGAAAATGTCTCGCCACATGGAGACGCTGGCATCGAAGCCGCAAAGCGGGTCGGCGATATAGGCGTCCACTTCCTTCGGATCATGCGACAGCCAGTCGAAAGCCGTACGATGGCCGGGGATCGCGCGGCCCCAGGCGGCAAAGGTCGCCTTTGGCAGGATCAGGGAGGGGACATCTGACCCCTTCAGCATCTGCTCAAGGTAAAGCACGCCCTGAGCAAAGCGACCGGCAAGGCCGGGATTGAAATTGGAGTTCCAGATCGACAGCGCCGCGAAGGCCTGCGGATGTTCGGTCGCGACATTCAGCGCGATCAGGCCACCCATGGAATGACCGAACAGGATGATCGGCAGTCCCGGATGCTTGCCGGCAGCAAGGTCGCGCATCGCCATGACATCGGCCACGACCTTTGCAGATCCGTCCTTGCGGGCGAAGGATCCTAGCGCCGCATCTGCCGCCGTCGTCTCGCCATGGCCGCGGTGATCATGGGCGTAGACGTGGTAGCCCGACGCTGAAAGCGCTCCTGCGAAACCCTCATAACGCCGCGAATGTTCTGCAAGGCCGTGGCAGAGGAGGAGGATGCCGCGCGGGGCGGTCTCGGCAGGCTGGTGGTGATAGGCGAGGCGAGCCCCACTCGGGCTGTCGAGCCACAGTCGCTCTGCAAACATCTGGATCCCCCTGCATTTTCCCTTGTGTTGCCTGCTGTACCCCGTCTGTCAATCAACGCCCTTGATCGAGGGCAAAGGAATTTTCATTCCTTTGCGTCTAGCTTCCACGCATCGAACGAAGGTCGGGGATCAGGCATGGCGGAGATGGAGCGATCGGCAGCGGGGCGGGGTGGCGTGCGGCCCTTCGTCATTGTGGCCGGTCTCCTGCTGGTCATGGTGGCTTTCGACAGGATCGACGGGATCTCCTTTTTCGGGGACATCGACGATGATCTCAGGTTGTTGCAGCTGAAACATCTGATGGCGACAGGCGGTTGGTACGACCTCACTTTGCCGATGGTCCAATCGCCCGAGATCTATCTTTCGCCGTGGTCGCGCCTGATCGATCTCCCCTATGCGGTGTTGACCTTGCTCCTTCAGCCCTTCCTTGGGCTCGATCTCGTTTTGGTCGCCGCGACACAGATCTGGCCGCCGGTGATGCTGCTCGTCTTTGCGGCATTCACCGTGCGGACGGTGCAGGCACTGACACCACCGGAGGCGCTCAACGCTCCCGTCTGGCTGGTGGTCGGCTTCCTGCTGATCTTTGCCGCCTTCGAGTTTTCGCCGGGACGTATCGATCACCACAATGCTCAGATCCTGGCGATGATGGTGATCCTGTACGGACTTGTCAGGGACCAGGGTCGAGGTGGTCGGTTCGTCGGCTCCGGGGCGGCGATCTCTCTCGTGATCGGCCTTGAATGCCTACCCTTCGTCGCGGTAGCCCTTGCGCTTGTTGCCATGGGCTTCGTGCTACGGGTTCCCTTCGCGCGCCGGATGCTGGTCGAGACTGGAGCCTCGATGGTGGTGGTCGCGCTTGTGTCAGGGGTTGCCTTCATTGGACCCTCGTCCATGCTGCAGACGGCCTGCGACGCCTATTCGGCGCCCTATATCGCCGCCCTGTGCGGCTTTGGCGCATGCTTCTGGATCTCAGGCCGGTTGGTTCCGGAAGGCGCTGGTCCGCTGCCGCGATTGCTGACGCTTGCGGTGTCCGGCGCGCTCGTGGTTTGCAGCCTCGTGCTCCTCTTTCCGTCCTGCCTTGCTGGCCCCTACCAGATGATCGATCCGGTCTCCCGCTTCTACTGGTTCGAACGGATCCAGCAGGAACAGAGCATTCTGGGGTTCCGGCAGATCGGACAGACGGGTGCGGCGGTGCTGGTGTTTCTGGCGCTGATGGCGCTTGTTGCGCTGTTTGCCTGCCCTTTCTGGCGTGAGGAGACGCGGGGCAGCGTGCGGCACTGGGCAGGCTACCTGTTTGCCTGCGGTTCCCTTGCCATGACTGTGCTCCTGATCCGCTATGTGCGATTTCCGGCTGCCCTGATGCCGGTCTTTCTGCCGCTGGCGCTTAAGCTTTGTGTCGATACGCTCTCAGGCGGTGAGGGACGGCGGGCGAAAGCACTCGTGATCGCACCCGTCGCGGTTCTGACAGCCATTGTGGGCGGCCTCTACGCGCTCATGCCCTATCGACCGTCACCGCAGGACGCCGTCTGGCTGATGTCGGTGGATGATTGCCGGGGCGAGGATTTCGCCGACTTGAAGGTGCTGGCGCCTGGCCGGATCCTTGCGCCGACCGGCATCGGGCTTGCCCTGGCGGCGCATGTGCCCGATGGCGTCTCCGTCATGGCCATCCCGTTTCATCGAGCGGCGCCGGGCATTCGGTTGAGTTTCACCGCCTTTGCGGGCTCCGATGCTGCCGCGCGGAAGGCTGCACTGGAGGAAGCCGACTATGTTGCGGTCTGCAATGTGCCTTTTCCTGTTCCGTCCAAAGAGGCGCCACTCTATGCGGCACTGGTCGGCGGGCAAGACTGGCCGGGGCTGGTGCCTGTCGCGGGTGCCGAGCCGGGCCGCCTCAAGATCTACAGGGTCGTGCATGCTGCGCTGAAGTGATCGCGAGGCTCTGTTCCTCGCGACAAGAGGTAGAAAAACCCGGCATCCTGGCCCGGTCTGCATTGCTCACGCGACGCAATTCGCCTACATAGCGGCAAATTCCCATTCCCGCCGGAGCAAGACCCCATGGCACGCCAGTTCATCTATCACATGTCGGGACTTAGCAAGTCCTACGGCGCAAAGAAGATTCTCGAGAACATCCATCTCTCGTTCTATCCCGATGCCAAGATCGGTATCCTCGGCCCGAACGGAGCCGGTAAGTCGACCGTGCTGCGCATCATCGCCGGTCAGGACAAGGAATACACGGGCGAAGCCTGGCTCGCCGAAGGCGCCACCGTCGGCTACCTGGAGCAGGAACCGCATCTCGATCCGGCCAAGAATGCCTTTGAAAACGTCATGGAAGGCGTTGCCGACAAGCAGGCCGTGCTCGACCGCTATAACGAACTGATGATGAACTATTCCGACGAGACCGCCGAAGAAGGCGCAAAGCTCCAGGATATCATCGACAGCCAGAACCTCTGGGATCTGGAGCAGCAGGTGGAAATGGCGATGGAAGCCCTGCGCTGCCCGCCGAAGGACGCAGACGTCACCCTTCTCTCGGGTGGTGAGCGCCGTCGTATCGCGCTTTGCCGTCTGCTCCTGTCGCAGCCGGACCTGCTGCTGCTCGACGAACCGACCAACCATCTGGACGCCGAGACCATCGCCTGGCTCGAAAAGCACCTGCGCGACTATCCGGGTGCCGTCATGATGATCACCCACGATCGCTACTTCCTCGACAACGTCACCGGCTGGATCCTCGAACTCGACCGCGGCCGTGGCATTCCGTACGAAGGCAACTATTCGGCCTACCTGCAGGCGAAGGCCAAGCGCATGCTTCAGGAAAACCGCGAAGAGGCCGGCCGCCAGAAGGCGATCTCGCGCGAACAGGAATGGATCGCATCCAGCCCGAAGGCCCGTCAGGCGAAGTCCAAGGCCCGTATCAAGGCCTATGAGCAGCTGGTTGATGCGGCTGAAGGCATTCGTCCCGGCGATGCGCAGATCATCATTCCGGTTTCCGAGCGTCTCGGCCAGGTGGTCATCGAACTCGACGGCATCACCAAGGGCTTTGAAGGCCGCACGCTGATCAACGATCTCTCTATCAAGCTGCCCCCGGGTGGCATCGTCGGCATCATCGGTCCGAACGGCGCCGGCAAGTCGACGCTGTTCAAGATGATCACCGGTCAGGAAAAGCCGGATGCCGGTTCGATCCGCGTCGGTGACACCGTGCATCTCGGTTATGTCGACCAGAGCCGCGATGCGCTTGATGGTTCTAAGACCGTCTGGGAAGAAATCTCGGGCGGCGCCGAAATCATCAAGCTCGGCAAGTTCGACATGAACTCCCGTGCCTATTGCGGCGCCTTCAACTTCAAGGGTGGCGACCAGCAGCAGAAGGTCGGCAATCTCTCTGGCGGTCAGCGTAACCGCGTTCACCTTGCCAAGATGCTGAAGGCCGGCGGCAACGTTCTGCTGCTCGACGAACCGACCAACGACCTTGATACGGAAACGCTGGGTGCGCTTGAGACTGCGCTCGAAAACTTCGCCGGTTGCGCAATCATCATCTCTCACGATCGCATGTTCCTCGACCGTCTGGCGACGCATATACTGGCTTTCGAAGGCGACGGCCATGTCGAATGGTTCGAGGGCAACTTCGAAGACTACGAGCAGGACAAGATCCGCCGCCTTGGTCCGGATGCACTCAACCCGGGCAGCCAGTCCTACAAGCGCCTGACGCGCTGAGGCGCTCTGATCCGAATGTGACGAAACAAGGCCGACTTCGAAAGAAGTCGGCCTTTCTCTTTGGCTGCAACCGCTCAAAGCCATTGCTCAGCATATCGTATTTTAGAAATTCTTTAATTTGTTCTGCGTACTAATTCCCCCAAATCGGCAGCGAATAGGTTTTGCGCTGCCTGCGCTGTTTGGGGAGGGCATATGGCTGCGCTATCGCTTCGGAAACAACTCTATCTCATTGCCATCGCGCCGCTGGTCGCCTTTCTTTGGCTGAGCGTCACCTCTGTCTGGCACAGTTATCAGCAATATGCCGAGCTTGACCGGCAGATGGTGGTTCAGACGCTTGCAATGGCCGGCGGGCAGATCGCGCAAGTCCTGCCGGCCGAGGCCTTTGCCACAGCCGACAATCGCGCAGAGCGTCGCAAAGCCGTGGATGAAGGACTGGCGACCTTGAAGGCCGCCTATGCGGGCTGGCAGTCACGGGGCGAGCGCGACGAGACCATCGAGAAGGCGTTTGCCCTGATCACCAGCAAGGAAGAGGGACTGGCCGAGTATCGCAAGGCCGTCGATGTCGGCAAGGCAACCTCGGATGCGGCGTTGTTCGTGCTGCAGCCGGCCTCTGCCGCCGGGCTGGAACTCGTGCGCCGTTCAGGCGGGACCATACAGGATCTGCAGCTCGCGAGGCTCATCGATGGCTACTATGCGCTCATGCAGGTCAACGATTCCGGCCTCATCGAGATCCGCCTGGGCGAGCAGTATTTCTCCGGTGAACCGCTGGCACAGAAGCAGTATTCCTTCTTCCTGCATGCCCGTTCGCTCCGCGACCGGTTCACGCCCCTGCTGCGGGAGTTCCTGCCGGGCGATATCGTGAAACCTTTTGATGATTTCCACAGTGGTGCGGAGGGGCAGTTCCTCGTGTCCGCGCGTCAGAAGATCTGGGAGAATGCGCCCGCCGGTGCTGATCCAGCCTCGGGCGAAACCTGGGCGCAATTGACGGGCGCACAGGCCGGGATGATGGCGAAGCTCATTGCCCAGACCGATGCCTTCCTGACCAATGGTGCCCAGCAGAAGCTGAATAGCCTGCGCAGCGACTTCCTCCAGGGGACGGCGATCTCGGTCGGCGTGACGCTGGTCGTGCTCGGGCTCTTCTTCTTCGTCGTCCGCACGGTGTCGCAGATGATTCGTGGAATTGCCGGTCGGATGCAGACCCTGGCCGATGGCGATCGTGCGAGCACGATCCCGTTCACCGGGCGTACCGACGAGATCGGTGTCATGGCGCGTTCTGTTGAGGTGTTCCGGGATGCCGCGATCCGCAACGCGCAACTGGAATCCGAAGCCGAAGAGAACCGGGTCCGCGCCGAACGAGAGCGGGCGGAGATGCAGGCGCGGGCGGAAGCGGATGCTGAAGCGCGCCTCACCAAGGCGACCGGGACACTCGCTGCCGGGCTGAAACGTCTCGCGTCGGGCGACATGATGTGCGAGATCGACGAACAGTTCGCCCCGCAATTCGAGGCCCTGCGCCAAGACTTCAATACGTCTGTCGATCAGCTGCGCGGCGTGCTGGTCTCGGTTGGTCGTTCGGCCCATGCCGTCAGCGGCGGCTCCGGCGAAATCTCGCATGCCTCCGATGATCTCGCCAAACGCACCGAACAGCAGGCGGCTTCGCTCGAAGAAACCGCCGCAGCGCTCGAAGAGATTACCTCGAACGTCACGGCAACTTCGCGGCGGACCGGTGAGGCGCGTGACATCGTCCGCAATACCCGCAGCCGTGCGGAGGAGTCCGGCGTGGTGGTCGGCAATGCCGTCACCGCCATGGAGCGCATCGAGCATGCCTCCAAACAGATCAGCCAGATCATTTCCGTGATCGACGAGATCGCTTTCCAGACAAACCTTCTTGCGCTCAATGCCGGCGTGGAAGCCGCCCGTGCGGGCGAAGCCGGCAAGGGCTTTGCCGTTGTTGCCCAGGAAGTTCGGGAGCTTGCACAGCGCTCGGCCAATGCGGCGAAGGAAATCAAGGCGCTGATCGGCAATTCCGAGGTGGCCGTCAGCGAAGGCGTGAAGCTGGTCAACGAGACTGGCGATGGCCTGACGGCGATTGCCGGTCTCGTGCAGTCGATCAACGAGCATATGGACGCGATTGCGTCAGCCGCTCAGGAACAGTCTGTCGGCCTCGGGGAGGTCAATCAGGCGGTCAACCACATGGACCAGGCGACGCAGAAGAATGCCGCCATGGTCGAGGAGATGAATGCGGCGTCCGCGGGGCTTGCGCAGGAAGCGGCGGGGCTTGCTGAACTCCTCAGCCGGTTCAGAACCGGAGAGGGCGTTCAGGCGTCCTCGTCTTCGAGGCCAGGCCCCGGCGCGAGCGAAAGGCACACGCCTGTACCTTCACAGGCACGGATGTCTGCGCGGCCGGCGGTTTCTGGAAACACCGCGCTTGCCCGCGAGAGCTGGGAAGAATTCTGACCGCAGTTCGCCTCGCGCTTTTCATTTCCAGTCACGTCAGACGGCTGCTGCAAAGCGGCCGTCTTCGTTTCCCCATCACATTGCGCCGACGGAAAACTTTCGGCTTGCATCATTAGCCGAACAGACATAAAGATATCTTTATGTCGTTATTGCGGTGGTGCTGATGAGACTGGGCGTTGATACTCTTGTGGATTTGCTGAAGGCGGCGGGCGAGCCGACCCGCCTGCGGCTGCTCACGCTGCTCTCCTCCGGCGACCTGACCGTGACCGATCTTACCGAAATTCTCGGTCAGTCGCAGCCCCGTATCTCGCGCCACCTGAAATTGCTGGCGGAAGCCGATCTGATCGATCGTTACCAGGAAGGTGCCTGGGCCTATTTCCGCCTGAAGCAGGACGGGGCCGGGGCCGAACTCATTCGCCTGCTGCTTGATGCCGCCGAGGAGAGCGATCCTGTCCTCCAGCGTGACCGTGACCGCCTGGCTGGCGTGAAGCGGGCGCGGGCCGAGAAGGCGCAGGCCTATTTCAGTCGCAACGCGTCCGAATGGGACGAGCTTCGCCGGCTGCATGTCAACGATGCCGATGTGGAAGCCGCTCTTCTGCAGATCGTTGGCACCGAAGCGGTCGAATCGATGCTGGACCTTGGCACCGGCACGGGGCGCATCCTGCAATTGCTGTCGCCGCGGTATCGTCGCGCTATCGGCATCGATGCCAGCCGTGACATGCTGGCGGTTGCCCGCTCCAATCTTGACAAGGAGGGCATCCTGTCGGCCAGCGTGCGCCATGGCGACATTCTGAACCTGCCGCTCGACGCTGGCGACTACGATCTCGTGACCATCCACCAGGTATTGCACTTCCTCGAAGAGCCGGAACTGGCGCTGGCGGAAGCCGCGCGCATGCTGCGGGATGGTGGCCGTCTGGCGATCATCGATCTCGCCCCGCATGCGCATGAATATCTGCGCGACGAGCATGCCCATGTGCGTCTCGGTTTCTCGCATGGCGTGATGGCCGAATGGCTCGGCCGGCAGGGCCTGTCGGTCGAAGACGTGATCGACCTGCCGCCGCAGAGTGCAGCCGGGCGTGGTCTCACCGTGACCATCTGGCTTGCCCGTCGCGGAGACGCTGCCGCTGCCACACCCCAGGACCAACCTCTTGCCTTGACCGGGAGCCGATAATGACGAAGACCGAACGGCCGATCGCCAAGCCCTCTGACCTCAAGGTCTCCTTCGAGTTTTTCCCGCCCAAGTCGCCTGATATGGCTGATCAGCTCTGGCAGACGGTCGAGGCGCTGCAGCCTTACCAGCCGGATTTCGTCTCGGTGACCTATGGTGCCGGCGGCACGACGCGGGAGCCAACGCTTGCGACCGTCAAGCGCCTGATTGCCGACACGCCGCTCGCCACCGCTTCCCACCTGACCTGTGTCGGAGCGTCGCGCGAGGAGGTTCGGGCCGTCGTCGAGGAATTTAAGGCTGCTGGCGTTCGTCATTTCGTCGCTCTGCGCGGCGACCCGCAGGGCGGTGTCGGGTCGCGCTATGCGCCGCATCCTGATGGCTTCGTCAATGCAGCCGATCTGGTTGCGGGCTTGCGCGACATGGGGGACTTCGAGATCTCCGTCTCTGCCTATCCCGAGCGTCACCCGGAAAGCGAGAGCGAAGCCGTCGACCTCGATATGCTGAAGCAGAAGGTCGATGCAGGGGCCACCCGCGCGCTTACCCAGTTCTTCTTCGATAACGACGTCTATGAACGCTACATGGACCGCGTTCGCGCGGCAGGCATTTCGATCCCGATCGTGCCCGGCATCATGCCGATCCAGAACCTGACCCAGCTCAAGCGTTTCGCCGCGATGTGCGGGGCAAGCGTTCCTGCCTTTATCGACGCACGCTTCGAAGGTACGGAAAACGACCCGCAGGCCAGAGCAGCGATCGCCGCTGATATCGCCGCCGAGCAGATCGCAGACCTGTCGAGACGCGGGGTCGAGGAGTTCCACATCTACACGATGAACAGGGCGCCGCTGACGATTGCGACGCTGGAGCGCCTAGGCGCAATCGCGAAGGCTCAGACCCTTTCGGGCGCCGCTGCCTGATCCCAGATGACGACCAATGGAAAGAGGCGCATGACGGTCCTTGTCATGCGCCTCTTGCTCTTTTGGAAATTATTGATGCTGGAGCGGCCTGGTTCGGCCAAGCCATGGGTTTTGGTTCATTCGACCTGTGTCAGATGAACAGCATCGTGGCTACGAAAACAAACGCTGCACCTACGATCAGGACGTTGATAGAATTGGTCAGTCCCATGTGTGCCTCCTTGCGTTGACCGTTAGATATTATGTCTGTTTTGTGTCTGCGCAAGGGCCAATCGGTGTTGCAATGCGGCATTTCGCAGTGGAAAACCTACCAGATTTCTCCAATAAGTGTTGAAATACAGAGGCTTGATGGCGATCTCGCGCTGTTAATGAAGTTTAATATCCGTGAGTGCGCGAGGCTGTGCATAAGCGGTTTTGCGGGCTTCTGCCCAAGCTCAGCGCTCAGCCATCGGCACGGTAAAAAGCCGGGGCAGCTATGCCACCCCGGCCATATTTTTCTGAAGCTGCGGCGTTTCTGACCGCGTCTCAGAGGGCGTTGAGAAGGGCCGGTGTCGGCCAGCCATCGGCGGGCAGACCGACCCGCTGCTGCTCTTTCTGGACCGCCACGCGCGTGCCCGCGCCGAGGATGCCGTCGATCTTTCCGACGTCGTGGCCCAGTCCCTGAAGTTTCGTCTGCAGGACCGTCATCTGGTCGACGTCGAGGCCCGGTTCAGGGTTGCCCTTCTGATAGACCGGTGCACCGCCGAAACGGGTGGCGAAGTAGGCAGCCGAGGTCGTGTAGATGAAGGACTGGTTCCATTCGAGATAGATGTTGAAGTTCGGATAGGTGATGAAGGCAGGGCCTTTGCGGCCTTGCGGCAGCACCAGAGAGGCGGGCAGGGAGCCGAAGCCGGTGTTGCCGTCTCGCGGCTGGACGCCGAGCGCAAACCATTCCGCTGCCGTCATCGTGCCGCCGAGGCCGGACTTTTCGAAGGGCAGGGTCTCCGGGATCGTTACTTCCTGGATCCAGGGCTCGCCGCGTTTGAAGCCGAGATGCTGGATGAACTTGGCCGCCGTCAGGATGGCGTCCGGGCTGCTCTGCTTGACGTTCACATGGCCGTCGCCATCACCGTCGATGCCGAATTCGATGATGTCCTTGGGCAGCATCTGAACCTGGCCGATTTCGCCGGCCCAGGCGCCGGTATTGCCGGCCGGGTTGAGATCGCCATGCTCGACCATCTTGATCAGGGAGAGGAGCTGTGGACGGAACAGTTCCGGGCGGCGGCAGTCGTGAGCCAGGGTGACAAGGGCGTTGCGGGTGTTGAAGTCGCCCTGGACGGCGCCGAAATCGGTCTCCATGGCCCAGAATGCTGTGATCACGCCTGGCGGTACGCTGTATTCCTGCTCAGCGCGGGCGAAGACCTCTGCGTATTCCTTGATCTTCTGGCGGCCGATGTCGAGGCGGCCCTGGCTGACGGTACGGCCGGAGAATTCGAGGAAGGTCTGACGGAAGACGCCCTGCGAGCGATCGCGGGAGAGAACCTTCTGGTCGATGGCAGCACCCGCCAGCGCCTTGTCCGCGATTTCAGGCGGCGTGCCGGCTGCGACGGATTCGGTCTTCACGCCTTCGAGGAAGGCTGCGAGGTCGCCACCGCATTGCTGGGCCTGCACAACGCCGGTCGAGGCTAGGAGGAGGGCGAGGGGGAGCGCATGACGCAGGGCTTTGTTCATCAGTCGGTCCTTCAAGGGTTGGCGCGCAGAGGGCTTCTATCTCGCGCATTCGTGCCGCCATTTCTGGCGGGTTCTGCGGAGCCTCTAGCGCTCGTTTGCGATCATTTCGAGACGGATGTGACCCAATTCTGCCAGTTCTTCTGGGTGCCGGCAAAGACATTGATATCCGTGCCGCCGCGGATGCCCGGGACGACGCCGGTCGAGGTGTATTGCCAGAAGGCCCAGCGGCGGTCGGGATAGATCTCGCTTGGATGCTGGGCGACCGCGCGAACCCAGAAATGATGGTCCTTGAAGGCGCCGTCCAGGTTTTCCCGGTGGAAGTCGACGGAAGTGTAAATGATCGGCCGCTTGCCGTAATGGACTTCGATGCGTTGCATGAAGCGCTGCATTTCGGATCTGACGGTGGCAGCATCCGGGCGCAGGCGGCAGGTCGGGGATGTCGGGTTCCACTCGACATCGAGCACCGGCGGCAGAAGGTTTGCTTCGCGCGGCACGTTGCGGATGAACCAGTCAGCCTGTTCATCGGCCGACGAGCAGAAATAGTAGAAGTGATAGGGCGCATGGGGAATGCCAGCGGCGCGGGCGCCCTGCCAGTATTCATGGAAGCGCGGGTCCAGCATGTCACCACCCTCCGTCGCCTTGATGAAGACAAAGGCGACGCCCGACTTCTTTACCGCGCGCCAATCGACGTCGCCGTTCCACTTGGAGACGTCGATGCCATGCACCTCGTGACGATGCGGTGTCTTGCCGTCGAAATGCTGTGGGTCGGTGTCGTGAAAGCGGGGTGATACGGAGGCCGTGTCCATCAGGTCATAGGAGCCCGAAGTGCAGGCCGTCACCGTGAGGCAGAGGGGAAGAAGGAGTGTCGATAACCACCGCATGGAGGGTCCGTCTGCTGGGAATGAAGAGATATGCCCCCAGGCGGTGCGACCAAGACGAAACACGGGGAGAGCCGACACCACCCTTGGCCCATCATGGTTAAAATCTGGTTAGATGCAATGTTGCTGATCAGCGAGACGATGAGCGTGTCAGTACGGCATGCCAGGCGTAACCACGCCAGAGTGGCTCGAAGCGCAAGTTCAGGCCATGGGCTTCCGCGCGTTCTTCGAGCACGTGGCGCAGGTCCTGGCGGGGCGTGACGTGGAAGCGGGCGAGCCAGGCCTGCAGCGCCTTCTGGAACCACACGGGCAGGCGTTCCTGCTGGCCGAAATCGACGATGTGCAGCGACCCCGAAGGCCCGAGTGCCTCGATGGCACGATCGATCGCCGCCTCCCAGTCCGGGATCATGGACAGCGCGTATGAGATCATCACGCGGTCGAAATCAGGCCGGCCGAAGTCTTCTGGAGAGAAAGCCGTGGCGTCGGCGACTTGCAGCCTTAGTGGCGTGTGGTCACGCGCCAGCTTCGCTCTTGCCGTGGCGAGCATCTCGGCCGAGATGTCGAGCCCGAGGAGCTTTGCCGCCGGAAAGTGCCTGCGGGCCAGGGCGAGGTTGCGCCCTGTTCCACAGCCGACTTCCAGCAGCGTGCCGCCGCTCGGCACATCCAGGCCCGCAATCATATGGTCGCGGCCTAGCAGATAGTATTTGCGGGTGAGGTCGTAGATGTGCCGCTGGTAGCGGTACATCCGGTCCATGCGGTCGGCATGGTCCTTGATGTCATCGACTGCCAGGATTGCCGGGCTTTCGCTCATGCGGCACGCTTCTCGTAGATGTGGAAGCCGCCGTAGATGGCGGAGCGATCCTGGGCGTTCAGCGATTGCGAACGCTCCACCTGGTAGTGCCACTGGTCAAGTAAAGCGGGTGCCAGCTTGCCGGTCAGGATGCTTTCTTCCGCAGCGGTGCGGAAGATGACCCGTGCACCGTCGGCGGCCGTCCTGGTGATTTCGGTCCACAATTCGTTCAGCTGCCGCTCGTTCATCCAGTCCTGGGCGTCGAGAAGAACGTAGCGATCGACGCTTCCGGCAGGCTTTTTCGCCAGCAATTCGGTGAAATTGGCGTGGTGGACCGTCACGTTCGCGACGGATTCGCGGATGGCCGGATAATGGGCCTCCTGAAGATAGGTCGGCAGGACGCCTTCCTCGGGCTTCGGATAGCGGCGCATGAAGGCCTGCCAGGCGAAGTAGTTGTCGCGCAGAAGGAAGTGGCAGCACAGCTTTTCGAGGCGGTGGCGCAGGACGGGCGCGATCGTGCCGTCATCTGCGAGCGAGGCGAGTTCGTCATATTGCTGCGGGGGAATGCCAAGTCCGAAGAGCGAGCTCTTGCGGCGGGTGAGCCAGCGGATCAGCGGCTTGTCGAAGAGCGGAGCGATACGGCTGTCGAAGAACATGCGCTGTTCGCGCAGGGAGCGGGTCTCGGCCAGTTCCTCCAGACGCACGCCGTGGCTGCGGGCAATCAGATGGCCGATGGCGATGAAGCGTCCGAGAAGCCCGGTGCGGTAAATGTTGCGATTGAAGACGGAGATGCGGCGACGGCCGCTGATCCCGCGCGTTTCCCAGTAGCGCCGTGTTGCCGCGTCGAGGTTGGGCGCGATGTGGCGGTCGTAAAGGCTGGCATTGGTCGCCACCATCTGGTCGCCGAGCAGGCGCCGCACGGAGGTATGGTCCGGCAGATGGCGGAAGGCGGCAAGCTTAAGGCGATTGAGCGCCACGTGGTTCGGGTTCAGGTCCACCACGTCGATCGAGGCTGGACGGCGGCCGAGATAGGCGAGCATGTTGCAGCCGCCGGAGCCGATGGTGACAAGGCGGTGGCCCTCAGTGAGATCCATGGCCTGCATGTCGACCTCAGGGTCTTCCCAGATCTGGGCGTAGACCAGGCCGGAAAAGAGCAGGCCGAAAAGGCGCTCCGACATGCCGGCGGGCGATAGAGCCGCATGCTGCAGAAGCGCGTCTTTCAGCTTCTCGTTTCCACGAAATCCGGCATCGGGTGCAAGGTCTGTCATGTCGATCCGCCGTCCTCTTGGGTTTCACGGCGTGTAGCTTTCGCTTGCTACAGTTTGATGACGTTTGCGCCCGAGGGCGGTAACCGAATTTCAACGCATTTAATACAATTTATCCTCAGTTATTTTAGGGGTGTTTAACATGATGTTAATTGAAATCCCGCTTGGCAGACGGCTGCGTTACGGTCTTGCCGGCTTTGTTGGTGGTGCCGTTGCGCCAGCTATCATCTTGCTCACCGCTTACAAACAGAGCGGTTTTGGCATGCTCTCCACAGAATTTCTCGGTGACTGGTCGTCGCTTGCAGCTTTTGGTCTGCCCTTTGTCGGGGCTGCGATCGGTTGGCGAATCGCTGCATGGGAGGCGCTTCTGCATGAGCGCATCCTTCGCCTGGAAGGCGGAGCGGGCGAACTTGAGGCTGCATCGCGCGTCGATCGGCTGACCGGGCTTGGCAATCGGCAGGCGTTCAACGAGGCCTTGGCAGCGGTCCTTAAGCCAGGGAGCCCGCCCCGCGGAACGCTTCTTCTGATCGATCTGGACCGCTTCAAATATGTCAACGACACGCTCGGTCGTGCTGCGGGTGATGGGCTGCTGATCGGTGTGGCAAAGCGACTGCGGGATGCTGCCGGGGAAGAAGCTCAGCTCTTCAGGTTGGGGGGCGATGAGTTCGCCGTCCTTCTGCCGCAAGTCCAGCGACGGCCAGTGGCCGAATTCGTCTGCCTGGAAATCGAACATGTCCTCGCCCAGCCCTTCGAGCTTGAGCATGGTCGGGTGATGGCGGGCGTCAGCATCGGCGCGACCGTGATCTCTCCCTCGGACCGGGATGCTGCGGCGCTTCAGCAACGCGCCGATCTCGCGCTCTACCGTGCCAAGGAAGTCTTCGGCCCCGCCCATGCCTTCTATGACGAGGCACTGGCCCGCGAAGTGATGGATGGCCTCGAGCTTGAACGCGATCTGGCGCGTGGCTTCGTCGATGGCGAATTCTACCTCGAATACCAGCCGATCGTTGGCGTCGAGCATGGCGAAGTTCGATCGCTGGAAGCGCTTCTGCGCTGGCACCATCCAACGCGGGGTTTGATCACACCCGACGTCTTCATTCCGCTGGCGGAAAAGACCGGGAGCATCCAGGTCATCGGCAAGTGGGTTGTCCAGCAGGCCTGCGCCGCAGCGGTCACCTGGCCGAAGCCGACGGGCGTCAGCGTCAACGTCTCCGGCGACCAGTTCAAGGATCCCAACTTCGTCACGCATATCCTCGATTGTCTCGTCGATACCGGGCTTGCGCCGGAGCGGCTGACGATCGAGGTGACGGAGGCGGTGTTTTCCGTCGATATCGATCTCGTCTGCCGGAGCCTTGCCGAACTCCGGTCGAGTGGGGTGCGCATTGCACTCGACGATTTCGGTACGGGCTTCTCGTCGATCAACAATCTGCGGCTCTTCCCGCTCGACGAACTCAAGATCGACCGGTCTTTCGCCGGACAGATGCTGGAAACCAGCCAGGGAGCCAAACTCGTCGATCTCATGCACAAGCTCTCGGAGACCTTCCAGATCCGCACGACGATCGAGGGCATCGAAACCAAGAACCAGCTTGATTTCGTCAAGCGGCTCGGTATCGGTGAGGCCCAAGGATTTCTGTTCTCCAAACCCTTCGGCGGCGGAGAGGTGGTTGCCTATCTGCAGGCTCGCCTGATCCAGCAGGCAAGTTCGGCGCCCGCCGGTTAAGAGCGGGCGGGAAATCGTCCCTTCGCGGCGCTCTGCACCTTCCGTCTGTCATGCTTTCCTGCTTCGATGGGGAGGCTTGGAGGAATGCGGATGCAGAGACTGGTGAAGTGGGGTGTGCGGCTGGTGGTCGCCTTGGCGGCGATCGTTGTCGTCGGCATTGGGTTTGTGTTTGCATTACCTCCGGAGTTGCTCCGGGTCGGAACCGGTTACGCAGCCAAGATCATCTGTTCCAACGTCTTCATCGCCGGTCGTGATGCCGACGAGGTGCTGCGTGACGATGTGCAGGCGCCCGGGCATCCGCTGTTGCGGCTGGTGCAATCCGAGGTGGATCTTGAGCAGGGGATCGTGCGCACGTCGATGCTGGGCATGATCGCGCCGTCCGTGGCTCTCCATCGCCAGGGGTTGGGATGCACGCCTGTCAGCGACGCGCAGATCGCGGATGCGAAAAGACTGACTGCCCCGCCGGCCGAGGCAGCTCCCGCCGATCTCAGTCTCCCCTGGCCTGAAGGCGAGGCTGTACAGAGCGGCGATCCCCGGCTTCAGAGCATTCTGGCCGATGCGGCACTGATTGGCCCTGCGGCGCGCGCCGTTGTGGTCGTGAAGGACGGCCACATCATCGGCGAGACCTATTCCCCAGGATTCAACGAGAACACACCGCTGTTGGGCTGGTCGATGACCAAGACGGTGACGGCTGCGCTGGTCGGGCTCATGGCCGGGGAGGGGCGTCTGGATCTCGAGGCGGCCCAACTGTTTCCCGAATGGTCGGGCGATGCCCGGCGGGATATCAAGCTCGCCGACCTGCTCGCCATGGAAAGCGGGATCAGCTTCAATGAGAGCTACGGCGATGTCACCGACGTCACCCGGATGCTTTATCTTGAGGGTGACATGGGCGCCTACGTCGCGTCGCTGCCCATGGAAGCCGCTCCTGGCACACGCTTCAACTACTCATCCGGGGAAACTGTGCTCATCTCGCGCTACTGGATGTCCCGCTTTGCGGAGCGCTCTGAAGCGCTGGCCTTCCCGCGTCGTGCTCTCTTCGATGCAATCGGCATGCGCAGTGCTGTGCTGGAGGCCGATCCAACCGGGACCTTTGTCGGTAGTTCCTACCTCTATGCGACGGCACGCGACTGGGCACGTTTCGGTCTGCTTCTTTCCGATAACGGCATATGGGGCGGACAGCAGGTTCTGGCCCCGGCCTTCATTGAGCGTATCAATCGGCAGACGACGGTTTCTGGCGGTGACTATACGCAGGGCCAGGCCTGGCAGAACGGTCCGGTCGACAAGGACGAGAATTACGGGTTGCCCGCCGAAACGCTCTGGATGCTCGGCCATGACGGTCAGTCGATTGCAGTGATCCCCTCGGAGGGGCTGGTGGTGGTGAGGCTCGGCCTCACGCCACGAAGTGTCGGTTACCGACCGCAAAAGCTCGTTCAGGCGGTTCGCGAGGCGCTGAAATGAGAGGGCGGTTTCACCGTGTCAGGTGAAGCAGGCCCTTGCGCTTGGCATCGTAATAATAGCCGCGTGCATAAAGGCGGACTGCCTGGTCGTGATCGTTGTCGGCAACGACCCAGGCGCCCTTCAGATACTTGACCGCATATTTGATATTGGTTTCCGCGTCGAAAAGACCGTCAGCTGGGCCATCATAACCCATGGCCCTGGCGGTGTTGTAGCGGATCTGCATCAGGCCATAATTGCCCTTGCTGTAGGCGGCGGGGTTGTAGCGGCTCTCGCGATGGACGACGCGATGCACGAGATCGACCGGGATCTCGTAGAGCCTGGAATACTTCTCGATCAGCGCGTTGAGGCGCGTCGGGCCAACCGTTTCAGGCTTGCGCTCGAGATCAAGCGTAGGCGGTGCCCCCGGCGGAGAAACGTCAAAGGGGTCGCCGAAGCTGGTCAGCGCCGTTGCCCGCAATGGTGCGGCATAAGCGAGAACCACCGGCTTCTGCTCAGTCGAAGTCGTAACTGCAGCCGTTGCTGCGGTAGCGGTGCCCGGTGCCACGCCTGGCGGTGTCAGTGTCGCTTCGGTGGAGGCGGCCGCTGCCGCCATCTGCTGGGCGCCCGTCTCCGGCGTCGCAGGCGCTGTCACCATCGCAAGTGCATCGGTCGCAGCTGTCTGAGGTGCAGTCGCTGACAGCGCGGATGCCTTGAGCGCAGGGATCGGAGCTGCCGTTTCGGTGCCTGGAATGATCGGGGCCGGTCCTGGATTGGCGGCAGCCAGTTCAGCCTGCGTCATCGTGGGCGCACCCGAGGTCGTCGATGCGCCGTTCACGGCGGCTTCGGCGGCAGAGGCCGCGAGCATTTCCGGGGACTTGGGATTGGCAACCGGCGCTGAGGCGAGATCTGCCTTGACGCTCTCGTCGATCGCTGTGCATCCGCCCAGTCCGGCCAACAATGAAGCAGCCATGCAGAGTGCGATGCCGCGGTCAGTTCTGACGTTCATGCCACTATCCGTTACGAGATGCACGCGAACACCTGAGCAAATCACCCGGCGGTTCGTTTCCAATTCTTAATCTATGCCCGAGATTGCGGCAAGCTTACGGTCGAAGCGGCGGAACTTCGCAAGCGAACTGGCTCAAGCGGCGATCTTGCGATAGCCGGCTGTCACGGCCTTGGCCGCGATCAACACCGTGCCGCCGGAGCGGTTGATTGTCCGGCGAACCACATGTTTTCTGATGGTTTTTCGCACCTTGTCGGCCATCATCGCGTAGACGAGAGAGGTGGTGGCGGACAGGAAAACCAGGAGGCCGCCAAGGATCGCGGCCTGCGGAAGGAAGGGGCTCGCGGGGCTTAGGAATTGCGGCAGAAGTGCGGCGATGAGCAGGGCGCTCCGCGGATCACGCAGCTCACTCGCGACGCAATGGGAGATGACTCGCAGCGGCTTTTCTTCCGGCAGATTGTCGTTGTCGGCGACCGGCTCGCTGCCGGCCGGGGCACGCGAGAGGCCAAGGCCGAACAGCACGAGGCAACCGAGCGCGATCCATTGCAGGACAGCGAAGGCCGAAGGGGAGATCGATATCACAGCGAAAGACACCGCCAGGGCCGCGGCAGCCGTCAATGCAGTGCCGAGGGTAACGCCGGTCACCGTGGCAAAGGCGCTCTTTCGCCCATGCGCCATGGCATAGGCGAGAACCAGCCGTTTCGACCGGTCCGGCGCGACCAAGAAGGCGGTCGCGACGACAGCGAACAGGATCCAGGTAACATGGGACATGGCACTCACTCCTCGGTTGAGAGGAAGCCAGCTTTCCGCCGCGAGGTCAATGGATCGGACGGTACTTCTGCCCCAGATAGTCCATCACTTCTTTGAACCACGGCGTTTCGAGGTCAAACGGCTTGCCACCCTTGATCCGCGGGAACTCGATGGTGCGCAGGCGTCCGCCCTTGTCTTCATCGTGACCGGTCACGCCCGACACCTTGTTCAGACCGCTTTCGACCGCGAGATCGACCATGCTCTGGATCAGGCGCAGGTCCTCATAATTTGCCGGGGCGGAGCGCGCGTAGTAGCCCGATTTCTGGACCATGGAGCGGTCGGCATCGAGGAGTTTCGCGAAGTGCTTCTGGAACCAGTTGCCGACATTGATCGTGTCGAGCTTCACATGGCCGAAGGCGTCGCGCTTGATGTCTTCACCGGCCGCCTCACGATCGGCGACGATCTCGTCCATGCAGGCGCCTTCCGAGACGAAGAGCGTGACGAAGCCGGTGCGATCCATGATTTCCTTCAGGCGGGCGGCTTCACCCTCCATGTCGAAATGCGTCTCCGGCAGATAGAGGCCGTCGATGTTCTTCAGCTCCTGGTTCATCATGAAGCCTTCGACATATTCGTTGTGCTTCGTCCGCTGCATGTAGGCGCGGGCCGTCGCCGCCGTCAGCCAACCGCAGTGGCGGCCCATGACTTCGTGGATGACCAGCGTGCGCGGCGAGGCGCTCTGCTCGTTCGAGACATGGTCGAAGAACCGGGCGCCGACTTCGGCGGCCGTCCAGGCGCCGAGCGTCTGCTTGATCGGGTAGACGTCATTGTCGACGGTCTTCGGCATGCCGACGACCGTCAGGTCGTAACCGTTGGCGCCGAGATAGGCGGCGAGGTCGGCAGCGGTGGTATTGGTGTCGTCACCGCCGATGGTGTGGAGGATCGTCACGCCATCTGCAGCGAGCCGTTCGGCTGCGACACGGAGCGGGTTCTGATCTTCCCTGACGAGCCCGCGCTTCACGCAGTCTGCGACATTGGTGAGCTTCACGCGGCTGTTGCCGATCGGCGATCCGCCGTAGCGATGCAGCACATGTGCCTTTTCGCGCATCTCCTTGGTGATCTCGATCTTGTAGTCCATCAGCAGTCCGCGGAAGCCGGACTTGTAGGCGATGAGCTCTATTTCGGGTGCGATGTCGGTGTAGCGCTCGATCAATCCGCCGACAGCGGACGAGAGACAGGGCGCAAGGCCCCCGGCGGTCAACATCGCGACTTTCTGCTTGGCCATCGATCCTCCTCAGGCGTCTTCATCGCCCGGCTGCTGGGTGTTCAGGTGGCAAATGGATGCGACAGCAGAGCCGAGCTGTAAAGCGAAAAAATCAAGGAAAACGGGCATTTCGCCGGTCTTGGCTGCGCTTGATCGGATATAATCGATTCAATCGATGACGGTGGCGCAACGTGGTCTGTGGATAAGATTGGGCCTATACCGGCATCGGCCAAAGCGGACGCGTTCAGCGAAACATATTCAAGATGAAGAAACTTTAATCTTCACCAAAGGCCGGCCCGCCTTGCTTTTTCTGGGTAATTTTGGTCAAGCTTCTCCATGATTTTCGATTTCGCCTGCGAACAAATATCGTCATTCTGGGACCGCCTTCTGGGCGCGATCGGGGATGCCGCCGGCAATGTGATCGGCAGTATCGTCGAGGCCATTCGCACGGCCTTTGAAGGCGATCCGGAAACGCGTCGGCGCGTGTCCTTCTCGGTTGCCATCATCGCGCTGTCCGCGAAGATGGCCAAGGCAGACGGGATTGTCTCCAATGCTGAGGTCGAGGCGTTCCGCAAGATTTTCGAGTTTCCGCCTGAGGAAGCGCGCAACGTAGCCCGGCTCTACAATCTGGCCCGCCAGGACGTCGCTGGTTTCGAGACCTATGCGAAGAATCTCGCCGGGATGTGCCGGACCTGTGACGAGTTTTGCCCGGTCCTGGAAGACATCATCGATGCTCTGTTCCACATCGCCAAGGCCGATGGCCTCGTGCATGAGAAGGAACTCGCCTTCCTGTCGCGCATCGCCGAGATCTTCTCGATCTCGGAAGAACGTTTCGCGATGATCACCGAACGGCATATCCATCTCGACGGCGATCCTTATGGGGTTCTCGGCGTGCAGCCGTCCGACGATTTTGCGACGATCCGCAAGAAATACAGGGCGCTGGCGGCCGAGCATCATCCCGACCGACTGCATGCGCGCGGCATTCCAACGGAATTCCACAGCGTCGCCAACCATCGCATGGCCAAGTTCAACGAGGCTTATTCGGCGATCGAGAAGGCGCGCCGGGCGGCATGAGTTCGTTTACTGCGGATTTCAAGCGCGCGGAGGTCTGTCCTTCGCCCAATCACGGCGAACGCGTTGGCGTCGAACGACCGGATATTCTCCTTCTGCACTATACGGGCATGCCCTCCGCCGAAGGCGCACAGGCGTGGCTTTGTACGCCGGAAAGCCAGGTCTCCAGCCACTATCTGGTGCATGAGGACGGACGCGTGGTTCAGATGGTGCCGGAGGAGCGGCGCGCCTGGCATGCGGGCAAGAGCACCTGGGGCGGCGAGACGGATATCAATTCCCGTTCGATCGGCATCGAGATCGCCAATGCCGGACACCCGGGCGGCCTTCCGGACTTTCCCGAGAAACAGATCGAATCCGTCATCGAATTGTGTCTCGAATGCGTCAACCGGCATGGAATTGCCCCCGAACGGGTGCTGGCACACTCCGACGTGGCACCCATTCGCAAGGTCGATCCCGGTGAAAATTTCCCCTGGGGCCGCCTGCATGGCGCAGGGGTTGGACACTGGATTGAACCCTCGGTGATCGGGGGTGGACGCTTCTTCCAGCGGGGTGACCGAGGTCAACCGGTCGAGGCCCTGCAGTCGATGCTGTCGCTCTATGGTTACGGCATTGAGATCTCTGGTGAATTCTGCGCCCAGACAGAGGGCGTCGTCGCAGCTTTCCAGCGTCATTTCCGGCAAGCCAAGGTTGACGGTGTCGCCGACAGCTCGACCATCGAGACGCTGCATCGGCTGCTGACAAGCCTGCCGCGTTTCAGCTGATCGGGCCTCTATGGCACGGTTCAAAAGGCCATCGCGGTCAACGGCTGCAGCGCCGTTTTGTTGCAGCGCCACACGAATTCCTTATTGCGCCGCTCTAAAGGACGGGCTGAACGGCGCGGGTGGTTCTCTTCAGGACCCGGCGCAAACATCAACTCGAGAGAACCGAAACGGGCAGGCTGACCTGGGCTCGCGACGCATGACCTGCGTTTGCTTTGACGCGCGCCGATGCCGGTTCTCGACTGGAGACTGAACCTTCTCATGACACGACGACTTGTTGCTGCCGCGGCATGCATTGCAATGCTTTTGACCAACGTCCAGTCCGCGCTTGCCGGCAGCGAGGAGCGCCGCTTCAAAAAGCCCCTCAAGACGATCACCCGCGATGCCGGTTATCCGGCTGCGCCTTCCTTCTCGAAAAGCCCCTACAGTGCGATCATCACGAAATATGCCAAGAGCTACGGCGTCCCGGTTGATCTTGCCCATGCCGTTGTCCGCGTAGAAAGCAACTTCAACCCCAAGGCGCGCGGAAGTGCTGGCGAGGTGGGGCTGATGCAGATCAAGCCGGCGACGGCGCGGGCCATGGGTTACCGCGGCAAGACCAAGGGGCTTTATGACCCCGAGACCAATATCCGTTACGGCATGAAGTATCTCTCGATGGCCCACGAACTGGGCGGCGGCGAGACCTGCGGCACTATTCTGCGCTACAATGCCGGCCATGGCGCCAAGCGCATGAACCCGATCTCGAAGCGGTATTGCGGCAAGGTGATCGCCTTGATCGGCAATTGAAAAACGCCCTCATCCGGCTTCAAATCGGCTGGACAGCCGGGTTCGTCATGCTATCACCGCACGCAACGTAAGGATGGTGACGCATGGTTGAGCGGTTCAAGTCGATTGTCGTTGGTCGAGGCATGATGGGTGCTGCGGCGGCCCGGTATCTGGCACTTTCCGGAGATGGCGTCGCCGTCATCGGGCCCGACGAGCCGAAGGATTGGTCGCGCCACCACGGTGTCTTCGCCAGCCACTACGACGAGGCCCGGATCACCCGGACGATCGATTCGAACCCCATCTGGGCGCGGCTCGCCAATCGCTCGATCGCGCGCTACGCCGACATCGCATCCGAAAGCGGCGTCGCGTTTTATGATGAGGTCGGATGCCTGATAGTCGGACCGAAGCGCGGTGGGCACGACCCCTATGTCGGCCAGGTGGAGGCTGCGGCCGCGCAGCTGGGTGTCTCTATCGAGATGCTGTCAGACGCAGAACTCAAGTCGCGGTTCCGCTATTTCGATTTTGGCTCCGATTGCGAGGGTGTCTACGAGCAGCGGAATGCGGGTTACGTCAATCCGCGCCGGCTCGTGGAGGCGCAAAGCCTGCTCGCGGCGAAGGCCGGCGCAAGAGTGATTCGTCAGACGGCGGTATCCGTCCGGGAGGAGGGCGGTCTTGCCATCGTCACCACGGATGACGGGGCCGTCTATACCGCGGAGCGTGTGCTGATCGCGGCCGGTGGCTTCTCGATCAACGAGAACCTGTTGCCGCGTCCCATCGATCTCAAGGTCTATGGGCGAACCGTTGCTTTCTTCGAGATCCCGGACGAAGATCTTACCGCCTATTCTGGCATGCCGTCACTCATTCATCAGCCGGCTGATCCCATCGACCATATCTATCTTCTGCCGCCGGTGCGCTATCCCGATGGCAAGACCTATCTGAAGATCGGCGGGGATCCGGACGATCTGCAGCTGGAGACGGAGCCGGAGATCCGGGCCTGGTTCAGGCGGGGCGGCCGACTGACCACACGCGATCACCTGCACCGGATCATCACCGGCCTCGTGCCGACCCTTGCCGATGCGCCTATTTCGATGGCGGCCTGTGTGACCTCGTTCACCCCGGAGAATTATCCGTCGATCGGTTTTGCAAGCGAGCATATCGCCGTGCTCACGGGCGGCTGTGGCGCGGCGGCCAAGAGCTCCGACGAGATTGGGCGTCTGGGTGCCGAGCTTCTCCAGCATGGCCGAATCATCGACGAGGCCTATGGCGACGTCTTCCGCCCGGTCTTCAGAGACTGATTCACCAAAAGCGCCCAAGTGGTCCTTCATGCTCGCTTTTCGGTGGCAATCGGGCAAAGGGTCGGTTAAGGACGCCTTGCCAGTTGGCTGGGCAGCCGCGCTTTACCAATGCCGAAAGGCGGTAGGGTGAGGAAAGTCCGGGCTCCACGGAAACACGGTGCCGGATAACGTCCGGCGAGGGCGACCTCAGGGAAAGTGCCACAGAAAGCAAACCGCCTCGCTTGCGAGGTCAGGGTGAAAGGGTGGGGTAAGAGCCCACCGCGTCGCTGGCAACAGGGACGGCACGGCAAACCCCACCGGGAGCAAGACCGAATAGGGATGACGCGGGTGGCGCGCAAGCGTTGCTACAGCCTGTTTCTGGGCCAGTCATCCGGGTGGGTTGCGCGAGGCAGCGTGCGAACGCTGTCCCAGATGAATGGCTGCCACGTTCCGGGAAACCGGGGCCATACAGAACCCGGCTTACAGGCCAACTGGCAAATTTCCCCTTTTTGGGCTTTTGAGCGAACCGTCTGAAATCAAAGGCGGAACGCTTCTGCGTCTCGCAGATCACGTTCACGGCAACCGGATCCGAAATGGTGTCGGAAAACAGCGGTTTCTAACCATTCGTTAAGCTTAACCGCCTATCAATGTTTGACTCGTGGAACTGGCTCATCCCGACCGTTCCCATTGACGCCCATATTGTCCCATGGTATCCCATTTGCATGCCGTTGCGGGGGTCGTTTCTTCCCCGAAGTCTCGTGAATCAAGCGCTTCCTCTCGTCCTTCGGGTGGTCGTGTCACGGGTGTGGCGGCTGGCGTATTCATGTGTATTCGGGGGTCTTTGATCGACCCTACGTTCAAGGGGAGGTCGGTTGTCAGTGATGAGCCGCTTCCTGTCCAACGCGACAAACAGGATCGATGCGAAGGGGCGGGTTTCCGTCCCTGCGGCCTTTCGTGCCGTGCTGGTGCAGCGCGAAATTCAGGAGCTTTATTGTCTCCAGGATTTCGTCTATCCGGCAATCAACATCGGTGGTCCGGATCTGCTCGAGCGGTACGAGCGGAAGATGGCAGCCGAGGATCCCTTCGCGTTGGAGGCAAACGAGATGTCGCTGCTGCTTCATGGTGGCGGCGTCTTCGCGCGACTCGATGCCGAAGGGCGATTGGCGGTGACGGATTTCATCCGGGATTTCACGGGGATTTCCTCGGAGGTCTGTTTCGTCGGTCGTTCGGATCATTTTCAGGTGTGGCAACCGCAGGCGTTTCACGAGGCGCAGGCGAGAGCCAGAGAGGTGGTCAGGCAACGCGGCCTGCGCACCTAGAAAGACGGGGAAACGGAATGGCGGCGAACTTTGGCGAAGGTAATTCCGATGCCGATGGCGGACCGGTTCGCCACATTCCGGTTCTTCTTTCCGAAGTCCTGAAGGCCCTCGAGCCCGAAGCCGGCAAGGTTATCCTCGACGGGACCTTCGGCGCCGGTGGCTACACATCTGCCATTCTTGCAAAGGGTGCTCACGTGATCGCGCTTGACCGCGATCCGAATGCCATTGCCGGCGGCAAGTCGCTCGTCGATTCGAGCGAAGGCAGGCTCGCCCTTCATCATACGGAATTTTCCCAGCTCGCCGACTTCGCTCCCGAGGGTGGTCTGGACGGTGTTGTTCTCGACATCGGCGTATCCTCGATGCAGATCGATGAGGCCGAGCGCGGTTTCTCGTTCCAGCGCAACGGGCCGCTCGACATGCGCATGGCGGTCTCCGGCGTTTCTGCCGCCGATGTCGTCAATCGCGCCAAGGTTTCCGATCTCATCCGCATCTTCGGCTTTCTCGGCGAAGAGAAACATTCGGGTCGAATCGCACGCGCCATCGAGAAGCGGCGGGTAAACGAGCCTTTCCAGACGACCCGCGATCTCGCCAACCTCATCGAGACCGTCAATCCGCGCAAGGCCAAGGACAAGATCCATCCGGCAACCCGCGTCTTCCAGGCGCTTCGCATCTATGTAAACGACGAGCTTGGCGAGCTTGCTCAGGCGCTGTTTGCCGCCGAGCGGGCGCTGAAGCCGGGCGGTCGCCTCGTTGTCGTGACCTTCCATTCGCTGGAGGATCGCATCGTCAAGAAGTTCTTCTCGGAGCGTTCCGGCAAGGCGTCAGGTTCGCGCCATCTTCCGATGGTCGAAGCGCGGGCGGCTACCTTCGATCCCGTCGGCAAAGGCATGGTCGCAGCCACCGAGGAAGAGGCGGAGATCAATCCGCGTGCTCGTTCCGCGAAGCTGCGTGCCGGTATCCGCAGCTCGGCGCCCGCCGAGCGCGCCGACATGTCGATCTTCGACCTGCCTGACCTCGCCACTCTCGAAAAGATCGGAGGCTGACCGTGCTGAGACCCTTCGACTTCCTGATGATCGGGGCCATGCTGGCGGCAGCGACGGTCACTTACCAGATCAAGCACGACACGGATAATAAGGCAGCCGAAGTGCGCCGCCTCGAAGCCGAGATCAAACTTGAGAAGGATACGATCGAGCTGCTGAGAGCCGACGAGGCGTTGCTGACGCAGCCGAACCGGCTTGAGCGTCTGGTGCAGACCTATGCCGCTGAATTGCAGCTCGTTCCGACCTTGCCGACCCAGCTCGCGCGGCCGATGGAGCTGCCCATGCCGAAGGATCAGGTTCCCGTGCCGGAAGGCGAAGAGGCGGCGGAGAGCGCCAGCGCTGGTGAACCTTCCGACCCCATCAAGGATCTCATCACGACAGGATCGGTGGACCGCTGATGACATTTCTCTCGCGAATCATGCTGCTGAAGAGCCAGGCGCATTTCTCGACCGACGTGCAGCGCGGCGGTACCGTGGTAAACGGTGCGACCTTCAAGGGAACCGGCAAGCGCAAGACGGAGATGGCAAAGACCCGCGTCGGGCTGATGTTCGCCACGTTCTGTGTTGCCTATGCGATCATCGGCGGCCGCCTGGTCCAGTATGGTCATGCCCAGCCGGAAACCGTTTCCAGCATCCTGCCCGCCGATCGCCTGATGGCGTCGCGCCCGGATATTCTTGATCGCAACGGCGAGATCCTGGCGACCGACATTCGCACGGTCTCGCTGTTTGCCGAGCCCCACAAGATCGTTGACCCCGATGAGGCCGTCGAACGCCTTTCGACGGTGCTCAAGGATCTGGACGTCAAGGATACCTATCGCAAGCTGTCGTCCAATTCGCGCTTCCAGTGGCTGCGCCGTCAGCTGACACCGAAGCAGCAGAGCCAGATCCTGGCGCTCGGCATTCCCGGCATCGGCTTCCGCCCGGAAAAGCGCCGCTTCTATCCGGGTGGGGCGACCGCCTCGCATATCGTCGGTTACGTCAATATCGACAACCGTGGCATGGCCGGGATGGAAAAGTACATCGACAACCAGGGCATGGCGGATCTGCGCGCGCTCGGCATGACCAGTGATGCGCCGTTGGAGCCGGTGCGGCTTTCGGTCGACATCCGCGTGCAGAACATACTGCGCGACGCGCTCGTGAGTGCAGTCACCAAGTATGAGGCGATCGCTGCAGGTGCCGTCGTCCTCGACGTGCATACCGGCGAAGTCGTTGCCATGTCGTCGATCCCTGACTTCGACCCGAATCGCCCGCAGGAAGGGGCCGAGGAAGGCTGGATGAACCGGATGACGAACGGCACGTTCGAAATGGGTTCGACCTTCAAGACCTTCACGACGGCCATGGCGCTCGATTCGGGCAAGGTCACGATGAAGGACAGTTTCGACGCGCGCTATCCGATCCGGATAGGCCGCTTCACGATCAAGGACTTTCACGGAAAACACCGCGTTCTGACGGTGCCCGAGATCTTCCAGTATTCGTCGAATATCGGCACCGCCCGTATGGCCGAGGCCGTGGGCACTGCCGGGCACAAGGAATTCCTGACCCGCATGGGCCTTCTCACGCGTCTGGAGACGGAGCTGCCGGAGGTTAAGGCACCCTCGCAGCCGCGCGAGTGGAAGCAGATCAACTCGATCACCATCTCCTTCGGCCATGGTGTGTCGACCACTCCTCTGCAGACGGCTGTCGGGGCAGCAGCCCTCGTCAATGGCGGCAAGCTGATCGCACCGACATTCCTCACCCGCACGCGTGAACAGGCCGAAGACATTGCCCAGGTCGTGGTGAAAAAGCAGACCAGTGACGATATCCGTCATCTGTTCTGGCTGAACGGCAAGAGCGGCTCGGGCAAATACGCCCTCGTTGAAGGTTTCGATGTCGGTGGCAAGACCGGAACGGCTGAAAAGGTCGTCAATGGCCGCTATTCCGACGACCAGAACTTCAACTCCTATGTCGCTGCCTTCCCGATCGAGAACCCGCAATATCTGGTGCTGAGTTTCATCGACGCGCCAAAGACAGGTGAGGGCGGTGGCCGGACCGCCGGTCTGACGGCTGCACCGATCGTCGGCGAGATCATCCGCAGAAGCGCCGCAATTCTTGGTGTAGAACCCACATTCGGGGAAGACGGCTCAGCGTTGCTCGTCTCTTATTGATCAGAACGACTACAGGCGGGGCGATTCGCGGAACTTGCCCCGGAAGGATGGACTGCAAATGCTTTTGGGCGCACTGGCTGGCGAAGAGTTTGGGGATCAGGTGGCAGCCGGTGGCGCTGCGTCCGTCGAAGTACGGGGGCTCTCTGCCGATAGCCGGAAGGTCGAGCCGGGCACCGTGTTCTTCGCTCTCTCCGGGACCAAGGCCGACGGATCTGCTTTCATCGCCCAGGCCGTTGAGAAAGGCGCCGTTGCCATCGTCGCCTCGCATCCCGTCGATGCGTCCGTTCCCGTGATCACCGTCGACAATCCGCGCCGTTTTCTGGCGCTGGCGGCTGCCCGCTTTGTCGGACGCCAGCCGAAGACCATGGTTGCGGTGACCGGGACCGCCGGCAAGACTTCGGTTGCCTCCTTCACCCGCCAGATCTGGGCGGAAGCCGGTCATGCCGCCGCGCAGATCGGCACGACCGGTGTCATTTCCCCTTCGCGGAATGATTACGGCTCGTTGACCACACCTGACCCGCTTGCATTGCACACACTGCTCGGCGAACTCGCCGACGAGGGCGTGACGCATGCTGCGATGGAGGCCTCGAGCCACGGCCTCGACCAAAGCCGCCTCGATGGCGTCGTGCTGTCGGCGGCCGGCTTTACCAATCTCGGCCGTGACCACATGGACTATCATCCGACCATGGAAGATTACATGGCGGCGAAGATGCGTCTGTTCGATACGCTACTGCCCACGGGCGCACCGGCCGTGATCTTTGCCGATGACGCCTGGTCTGATGCGGCGATCCGTGCCGCAAAAGCTGCCGGCCACGATGTGCGCACCGTTGGCCGCAAGGGCGAGTTCCTCAGCCTCAAGCGCGTCGAGCATTTCCGCCACAAGCAGGTGGCCGAGGTGCATCACGGCGGCGCGATCTACGAGGTGCATATCCCGTTGGCAGGCGACTTCCAGATCGCCAATGCGCTGGTGTCTGCCGGTCTCGCAATCTCGACCGGCGTTGCACCCGCTGTCGCATTGAAGGCTCTGGAGCATCTCAAGGGTGCTTCGGGTCGCCTGGAACTGGTTGGACAGACGAAGGCCGGCGCGCTCGCCTATGTCGACTACGCGCACAAGCCGGAAGCGCTGGAAAATGTGCTGACCTCGGTGCGCCCGTTCACCACCGGTCGCGTCATCGTGGTCTTTGGCTGTGGCGGGGACCGCGACAAGGGCAAGCGGCCGATCATGGGCGAAATCGCTTCGCGACTCGCTGACGTCGTCATCGTGACCGACGACAATCCTCGCTCTGAAGTGCCGGCAACCATCCGCTCCGAGATCATGGCAGCGACGCCCAAGGGTATTGAGATCGGCGACCGCGCGCAGGCGATCCGGGCTGGCGTCGCCATGATGTCGGCCGGCGATACGCTGATCGTGGCGGGCAAGGGGCATGAGGAAGGACAGACGGTTGGATCGGAGACATTGCCGTTCTCTGACCACCAGGAAGTCCGCAAAGCCTTGGAGGAGTTCGACCGTTGACCCTGCTCTGGACCGCGCGTGAAATGGTCGTCGCCATGGGCGGCCGGCCTTTCGGCAATCTGCCCGAAGGCATTACCGGTATCTCGATCGACAGCCGGACGATTACGCCTGGCGAAGCTTTCTTCGCGATCAAGGGTGACCGCGTCGATGGCCACAATTACGCGAGCATTGCGATCGCCAACGGGGCTTCTCTGCTCGTGGTCAGCGAATCGAAGCTGCCAGCGCTCGGCCGGCTGACGATCCCGATGATCGTTGTCGAGGACGTGCTGGTCGGCCTGCAGAAGCTCGGCATGGCGGCGCGCGACCGCACGCCGGCGACCGTGATTGCGGTCACCGGATCCGTCGGCAAGACGACGACCAAGGAAATGCTGCGCCTGACGCTTGAGCCTTCCGGCAAGGTGCATGCCTCCGTCGCCTCCTTCAACAATCACTGGGGCGTGCCGCTGACGCTTGCCCGCATGCCGATCGACACGCGCTATGGCGTTTTCGAACTCGGCATGAACCATCCAGGCGAAATTGGCCCGCTGTCGCGCATGGTCCGGCCTGATGTGGCTGTGATCACGACGATTGCCCCTGCTCACCTCGGCAACTTCTCCAGCGTCGACGAAATCGCCGACGCCAAGGCCGAGATCTTCGAGGGCGTCGTCAATGGCGGCGATGCGATCCTCAACCGCGACAATCCTTATTACGAGCGCCTCGAACAGGCGGCGCTTGCTCAGGGCGTCGAGAACATTCACAGCTTTGGCCAGCATGCCAAGGCTGAATTCCGCCTGGCCGAATTCGACGGCGCGGCTGAGCTTTCGACCGTGTGGGTCTCGTTCGGTGGTGAAACGCGCGAAGTGACGATCGGTGCGCCGGGGCGCCATCTCGCCGAGAACGCCATGGCTGTTCTCGCAGCCGTGTCGCTGGTCGGCGCCGATGTCGATGCGGCAATCGACGCGCTTGCCAACCTGACGGCGGTCAAGGGGCGCGGTCAGCGCCACAAGCTTCAGATGCCCGACGGTGCCCTGACGCTGATCGATGACAGCTACAATGCGAACCCTGCTTCCATGCGTGCGGCGATCGCCGTGCTCGCTTCGGCCCAGCCGACGGGCGAAGGGCGACGCATTGCCGTGCTCGGCGACATGCTGGAGATGGGCGAATTCGCCCCCAGCGTGCATGCAGACCTCGCCGGACCGCTGCTCGCGGCCGGCATCGAAAATGTCTGGCTCGCAGGCCCGGAAATGGTGGCGCTTCGCGACGCCCTACCGGAAACGGTTCATGTCGTCTATCTCGAGACCACGGAGGAGCTCGCGAATTTCGTCACCGCAGAGGTCCGCCCCGGTGATGTCGTGATGGTCAAATCTTCTCTCGGCATCGGTTTCGGCAAGATCGTATCGGCTCTGCTTGACAAGCATCCAGCATTTTCCGACACGGAGCGCCAATTTTAATCCGGGCTTCGGGAAAGGGCTCCAATGCTGATCTGGCTTGTGGAACTGTCGGACAACCTTCAGTTTTTCAATCTCTTCCGTTACATCACCTTCCGGACGGGGGCAGCTCTCTTCACCTCGGCGCTGGTGGTCTTCCTGTTTGGCCCGGCGATGATCGCATCGCTGCGCGTGCGCCAGGGTAAGGGCCAGCCGATCCGGGCTGACGGACCGCAGACCCATTTCAAGAAGGCGGGAACGCCGACCATGGGTGGTCTGATGATCCTCGCAGGGATCGTCGTGTCGTCTCTGCTTTGGGCGGATCTCTCCAATGTCTACGTCGTGGCAACGCTGCTCGTGACGCTCGGCTTCGGTGCCATCGGCTTCTATGACGACTACCTCAAGGTGACCAAGCAGACGGAGAAGGGTTTCTCCGGCAAGGCGCGCCTTGGTATCGAATTCCTGATCGCCGGCATCGCCGTCTACTTCATGATGTCGACCGCCCTGAGCTCCGGACCGCAAGGCTCGACCTTCGGTTCCTCGATCGCCTTTCCGTTCTTCAAGGATTTCCTGATCGATCTCGGGATCTTCTTCGTGCTGTTCGGCGGCTTCGTCATCGTCGGTGCCGGCAATGCGGTCAACCTGACGGACGGCCTCGACGGCCTCGCCATCGTGCCTGTCATGATCGCGGCCGCCTCCTTCGGCGTGATCGCCTATCTCGCCGGCAATGCGGTGTTTTCCAACTACCTGCAGATCAATTTCACGCCGGGCACGGGCGAACTTGCCGTGGTGCTGGGCGCCGTCATCGGGGCCGGCCTCGGCTTCCTCTGGTTCAATGCGCCGCCGGCTGCCATTTTCATGGGTGACACTGGTTCGCTTGCCCTCGGCGGCCTGATCGGCTCGGTGGCTGTCGCCACCAAGCACGAGATCGTCATGGCGATCATCGGCGGCCTCTTCGTCATGGAGACGCTCTCGGTCATCATCCAGGTCGGTTATTTCAAGCTGACGGGCAAGCGCGTTTTCCTGATGGCGCCGATCCACCACCATTTCGAAAAGCTCGGCTGGACCGAGAGCCAGGTCGTCATTCGCTTCTGGATCATTGCGGTCGGCCTTGCCATGCTCGGCCTCTCCACCCTTAAGCTGCGGTGAGGCGGCGATGATCGCGGCCAACACCTTCAAGGGCAAGACCGTCGCGCTGTTCGGGCTCGGCGGCTCGGGCCTTGCCACGGCCAAGGCTCTGCAGGCTGGCGGCGCCCATGTGATTGCCTGGGACGACAATCCCGACAGCGTTGCGCGGGCTGAGGCCGACGGCGTGCCGACCCGGGACTTGCGCGAAATCGACTGGTCGTCGGTTGCATCCTTCGTGCTGTCGCCCGGCGTGCCGCTCACCCATCCGAAGCCGCACTGGACGGTGGGTTTTGCCCGCAATGCCGGCGTGGAGATCATCGGCGATGTCGAGATCTTCGTGCGCGAGCGGCGGGCACAGGCGCCGGATTGCCCGTTCATCGCGATTACCGGGACCAACGGCAAGTCGACGACCACCGCTCTCATTGCGCATATCCTTCAGGCAAGTGGTCGCGATACGCAGCTTGGCGGCAATATCGGCCGTGCAGTGCTGACGCTCGATCCGCCCAGGGATGGCCGCTTCTTCGTCGTCGAATGCTCGTCCTATCAGATCGACCTTGCCCCGACGCTCAACCCGACCGCCGGCATCCTGCTCAACCTGACGCCCGATCATCTCGATCGCCACGGCACGATGCAGCATTATGCCGATGTGAAAGAGCGTCTGGTTGCCGGAGCCAAGACCGCGATCATCGGCATCGATGACAGCTATTGCGAGCTGATCGGCGATCGTGTGGAGCGCGCCGGCACCAAGGTTATCCGGATTTCCAAGCGCCAGCCGCTCGCCGATGGTCTTTATGCCGAGGGTTCGCGGATCATTCGGGCCGAACAGGGGGCGACCTCGCTTCTCGTCGATCTCGACGGCATTCAGACGCTGCGCGGCAGCCACAACGCGCAGAATGCCTGCGCCGCGATTGCCGCCTGCCTGGCAGCCGGCGTATCGGAAGAGGAGATCCGCAAGGGCCTGCAGAGCTTCCCCGGCCTCAAGCATCGCATGCAGCCGGTCGGGCGGCGCCGTCAGGTGGTCTTCGTCAATGACAGCAAGGCAACCAATGCGGATGCTGCAGCACCTGCGCTTTCCAGCTACGAGCGGATCTACTGGATCGCCGGTGGTCTGCCCAAGGAAGGCGGCATCGCAAGCCTCGCACCACTCTTCCCGCGCATCGTGAAAGCTTATCTGATCGGCGAGGCTGCTTCGGCCTTTGCCGCGCAGCTTGGTGACCGGGTGGCTTACGAGATCTCGGACAGGCTGGAGCGCGCCGTGGCCCATGCGGCTGCCGATGCCGATCGGGATGGCGACGCTTCTGCCGTGATGCTGTCACCGGCTTGCGCAAGCTTCGACCAGTACAAGAATTTCGAAGTCCGCGGCGACGCCTTTGTGGGGCATGTGGCGGAACTCGATGGAGTGACGATGCTGATCGACCTGCCGACAGGAGGTAAATGAGATGGTAAGCCGCGTAGAGAGGGGCCCGGTCGCTGACTGGTTCTGGACGATCGACCGTCTGTTCCTGATCACCTTCGTTCTCCTCATGGGGATCGGGCTGATGCTCTCCTTCGCGGCGTCTCCGGCGGTTGCCGAACGTCTCAATCTCGACAGCTTCCATTTCGTCAAGCGTCATGCCTTCTTCATGATGCCGGCCCTCGGCGTCATGATCGGCCTGTCCTTTCTGTCGCCACGCCAGGTCAGGCGCATGGCCATGCTGATCCTTGCGGCCTCGCTGATCATGATGGTGCTGGTTCTGTTCATCGGCCTTGAGGTCAAGGGTGGCCGGCGCTGGCTGTCGGTCGGCTCGATGTCGATCCAGCCGTCCGAATTCATGAAGCCTGCCTTCGTCGTGATCTGCGCCTGGTTGTTCGCGGAACATGCCCGCCAGCCTGAAATTCCGGGCAATCTCTTTGCCATCCTGCTGTTCGGTATCGCGGCAGCCCTCTTGATTGCGCAGCCTGACCTTGGGCAGACCATCCTGATCGGCAGCGTCTGGGGTGCCATGTTCTTCATGGCCGGAATGCCGTGGCTCTGGATCGTCGTGCTTGGCGTTCTCGGCGGTGCGGGCTTCTTCGGCGCCTACATGACCCTGCCGCACGTGGCGGGACGAATAGACCGATTCCTGACCGGGGAGGGTGACACCTTCCAGGTCGACACGGCGCGCGAGGCGATCATTCGTGGCGACTGGTTCGGTCAGGGCCCGGGTGAGGGTATCGTCAAGCGCATCATTCCTGACAGCCATACCGACTTCATCTTCTCGGTCGCGGCGGAAGAGTTCGGTATTGTCTTCTGCATGGTGCTCGTGGCGATCTTCGGTTTCCTTGTGCTCCGGGGCTTGAGCCACGCCTACAAAGAACGCAATGACTTCAACCGTCTTGCCGTGTCCGGTCTGGTCCTGCTTCTCGGCGTCCAGTCGATGATCAATATCGGCGTTAATCTCGAACTGCTGCCGGCCAAGGGCATGACGCTGCCGCTCATCTCTTATGGTGGATCGTCGATGACGGCGATCTGCGTTACCGCCGGCTTCATCCTGGCGCTCACCCGCCGCCGTCCGGAAAAACGCGCGCAGGAGCGCAGCCTGTTCCGCTCGGTTGCGGGCGTACCCGCGGAGTAATTGCGTATGACAAAAGGTATCGTCCTGCTCGCCGCCGGTGGCACCGGCGGACATCTCTTTCCGGCCGAGGCGCTGGCGCACGAGCTGAAATCCCGTGGCTATGGGGTGCATCTGGTGACCGACAGGCGCGCTGAACGCTACGCCGGGAGCTTTCCGGCGGACGAGATCCATACCGTGTCCTCCGCCACCATCGGCTCCAAGAACCCGGTCGCCGTCGTCAAGGCGTTTCTCTCGCTCTGGCGCGGCTATCGCGAGGCGCGGAGCCTTGTCTCGCGCCTGAAGCCGAAGGCGGTCATCGGCTTTGGCGGCTATCCGACCGTCCCTCCGCTGTTCGCGGCAGCCGGTCTGGGTGTGCCGACTGCGGTGCACGAACAGAACGCCGTCATGGGCCGTGCCAACAAGCTTCTCGCCTCGCGGGTTCGGGCAATCGCCGGTGGCTTTCTGTCGCCCAGCGGTGAGCATGCGGCAAAGATGGTGCTGACCGGAAATCCCGTGCGACCGGCGGTCATTGCCGCCGCAACACAGCCCTATTCTCCATCCCGCGACAGCGCGCCTTTCAATCTGGTGGTATTCGGTGGAAGCCAGGGGGCGCAGTTCTTTTCCGATGCTATCCCCGGCGCCATCCGGCTGATGCCGGATGCTTTGCGTGCGCGGCTCGTTGTGACGCAACAGGCACGCCCTGAAGACCGTCAGAAGGTTATCGATAGCTATGCGACGCTCGGCATTCGCGCCGATGTCGCGCCATTCTTCACCGATATGGCGGAGCGGCTGGCAGCTGCCCATCTGGTGATCTGCCGCTCCGGGGCATCGACGGTTTCGGAGCTCGCGGTCATCGGTCGGCCGAGCCTGCTCGTGCCCTATCCCCATGCGCTTGATCATGACCAGGCGGCAAATGCTGCGGCGCTCGCGGCGCAAGGCGGAGCGCAGGTCATCCCGCAGGCGCAGCTTTCCACGGACAGGATAGCAACTCTTCTCACAGAGGCGATGGAAGGGCCCGATCGGCTCGCCACGATGGCTGCTGCTGCGAAAAGCACGGGCAAGCCCGATGCGGCCGGCTTGCTCGCAGACCTCGTAGAGGCTATTGCCGCCGGCAAGGGCATTGCCCAGTCGAAGGGAGCCACACAATGAAAATGCCTAAATCCATTGGCCTCGTCCATTTCATCGGGATCGGTGGCATCGGGATGAGCGGGATCGCCGAGGTGCTGCACAATCTCGGACACAGGGTGCAAGGGTCAGACCAGGCCGAGAGCGCCAACGTCCAGCGTTTGCGCGCCAAGGGCATCGAGGTCTTTGTCGGCCACAAGGCCGAGAACCTGGGTGAGGCCGAGGTCGTCGTCGTTTCGACCGCGATCAAGAAGAATAATCCCGAACTCGTCGCCGCCCGCGAAAAGCTGCTGCCGATCGTGCGCCGCGCCGAGATGCTGGCCGAGCTGATGCGCTTCCGCAATGCGATCGCAGTTGGTGGTACGCATGGCAAGACCACGACGACCTCGATGGTCGCAGCGCTTCTCGATGCCGGCGCGCTCGACCCGACCGTCATCAATGGCGGTATCATCAATGCCTATGGCACCAATGCCCGGATGGGCGAGGGCGAGTGGATGGTGGTGGAGGCGGATGAGTCCGACGGCACCTTCCTGAAGCTGCCCGCCGATGTTGCGATCGTCACCAATATCGATCCGGAGCATCTTGACCATTACGGCACTTTCGACAATGCGCGTGCGGCTTTCCGCCAGTTCGTCGAGAATGTGCCGTTCTATGGTTTTGGCGTGATGTGCCTCGACCATCCGGAAGTGCAGGCGCTCGTTGGCCGCATCGAGGATCGCAAGGTCATCACCTACGGTGAGAACCCGCAGGCTGACGTGCGCTTCTCGAATGTGCGTCTCGACGGCACGCGCTCGATCTTCGACGTCGAGATCCGCCGTCGCCGCACGGGCCGGGTGTTCAACTTCAAGGATCTGGTCCTGCCTATGCCGGGCCGACACAACATTTCCAACGCCTGCGCCGCAATTGCTGTCGCCAACCGGCTCGACATTCCGGAAGAGGCGATCCGCAAGGGGCTGGCCGGCTTCGGCGGCGTCAAGCGGCGCTTCACGCTGACTGGCGCTTCGAACGGCGTGCAGGTGTTCGACGACTACGGTCACCACCCGGTCGAGATCAAGGCCGTGCTGCGGGCCGCGCGCGAATCGTGCAAAGGGCGGATCATCGCCGTGCACCAGCCGCACCGCTTCAGCCGGCTTGCAAGCCTTTTCGATGACTTTGCCAACTGCTTCAACGATGCCGACACGATCTTTCTGTCGCCGGTTTATGCAGCGGGCGAAGAACCGATCGAGGGGATCGATTCGGAAACGCTGGTCTCGCGCATCAAATCGGGCGGCCATCGCGACGCGCGATACTTGGCCGCGCCTGAGCAACTGGCCTCGCTCGTCGCGGGCATTGCACAACCGGGTGATTTCGTGGTCCTGTTGGGGGCCGGCAACATCACCCAGTGGGCTGCTGCCCTGCCGACGGAACTAGATGCAATTTCGGGAAAGTCTTGAATGAAACAGGTGGATGGGGAAAAGCTTCTGGCGTCGCTCGGCCCTGGAGTTAACGATCTCAAGGGGCGGCTGACGCCCGATGCGCCGATGGACCGGGTGACCTGGTTCCAGGCCGGCGGCCTCGCCGAACTGATGTTTCAGCCGCATGACGTCGAGGATCTGACCGCGTTCCTGAAGCTTCTGCCCGAAGAGGTGCCGCTCACGGTCGTCGGCGTAGGCTCAAACCTGCTGGTGCGTGACGGCGGGATCCCCGGTGTGGTCATTCGCCTGTCTGCCAAGGGTTTCGGCCAGGTTGAGCTCGCCGGTGAGAACCGCATCCGTGCCGGCGCGATCTGCCCCGACAAGCACATTGCCGCGATGGCGATGGACAACAATATCGGTGGCTTCCACTTCTACTACGGCATTCCCGGTTCGATCGGTGGCGCGATCCGCATGAATGCGGGCGCCAATGGTGGCGATACTGCCGGCCGGCTGGTCGAGGTCGAAGCCGTCGATCGCAAGGGCAATGTTCATGTCCTGTCGAATGCCGACATGGGCTATAGCTACCGCCACTCGGCAGCGTCCGAAGGCCTGATCTTTACCAGCGCTGTGTTTGAGGGCTATCCGGAAGAGAAGGCCAAGATCCGCGCGGACATGGATGCTGTGCGCCACCATCGCGAAACGGTGCAGCCGGTCAAGGAGAAGACCGGCGGCTCGACGTTCAAGAACCCCGAGGGCCATTCGGCCTGGGAACTGATCGACGAGGCAGGCTGCCGCGGTCTGATGATCGGCGGGGCGCAGATGTCGTCGCTCCACTGCAACTTCATGATCAATGTCGGCCATGCGACTGGCTACGATCTCGAATATCTCGGCGAGACCGTTCGCCAGCGGGTCTTCGAGACCTCGGGCATCAAACTTGAATGGGAAATCAAGCGTCTCGGAATTTTCATGCCCGGTCGTGAAGTGAAGCCATTCATGGGTGTCGTTGCGGTGTGATGGCCGTCACGCCGGATCCCACAAAGTTTTAACTTCGCTCAATTAGGCTCCCCTGGGGTATGGGGAGTGCTATGTTCGATCTGGTCCATGTTTGGGTGATCCGACAGTTGACGCTGGGCGAGTTTTCGTCCCGGCGTGCTGTGGTCTCAAAGGCTGCCTTCATGGCGGCGAAGATCGCCATCTTTGCCTATCTCCTCAATATCGTCGGACATCTGACCCTGGTGGCGCTCGGGCTTCTTCCATATCCGCTCGGGGCCGCACTCGTCGTTGCCACCATGCTCACGCCACCCGTGTCCTTCCTGGTGGCCATGATCGCCTATTCCGTCGTCGGGCTTGCGGTCTACGATCTCGGCATGTCGCGGCAGCGTTTCGAAATGCTCAGCCGAACGGACATGCTGTCTGGTCTGATGAACCGCCGCGCCTTCCTCGACACTTTCGAGCGCACGCGAGGGGATGTTGCGCTGATCCTGCTCGATATCGATCGCTTCAAATCGATCAACGACACGCTGGGCCATAAGGCCGGTGACGATGTGATCGTCCGCGTTGCCCAATGCCTGACGGATCTGCTGGGTGAGGGGGCGACTGTTGCCCGCATCGGCGGCGAGGAATTCGCGGTGCTTCTTGTGGGCCCCCGCACCGATGTCGCGCTTGAGGTCGCCCAGTCGATCTGCCGTTCCGTCGAGGCCATGGGCTTCGAGGTTGCCGGACTTCCGGTCTCCGTGACCATCTCCGGCGGCGTGTCTGCCGGCGTGTCGGAACTGGGGTTCAGCGAGCTTTTCTCCGCAGCCGACCGTGCACTTTATCTGGCCAAAGCCAGTGGCCGGAATCGAATCGTGCATGCCAAAGAGCTGGCTGAATCGGCTCTGGACCCCTCGCAGCGTGCCGATATGCAGCTCGAACCTGTGGCGCAGCGCAAGACGGCTTAACGGCATTGAAGTCGTCATTGTTTCATTAAAATCATGGTCTTGATTAGTTAGCTTCACCTCAAGGATGAGCGTGCGCGGGCCTGACAGCATGTCGGAAGTTAACGAAAGTAAACGCTTCATTAACCTTAATGTTGTTGAACTGAGCCTACGGAGCCGTCCAGTCGATGCGGCTACTGATCGGTTTGGAATTTTGCGAGGCGTTTATGAGTGGCAAGCATGTCGCGGTTTTGATGGGTGGATTGTCCTCCGAGCGGCCTGTGAGCTTGTCGTCGGGTAACGCCTGCGCTTCCGCCCTCGAAGGCGAGGGTTTCAAGGTCACGCGGGTGGATGTCGGTCGTGATATCGGTCGCGTCCTCGAAGATCTGAAGCCTGATGTCGCTTTCAATGCTTTGCACGGGCCGTTCGGCGAGGACGGCACGATCCAGGGTGTGCTCGAATATCTTGAAATCCCCTACACGCATTCCGGCGTTCTTGCTTCGGCGCTCGCCATGGACAAGAAGCAGGCAAAGATCGTTGCGGCTCAGGCGGGTATTCCTGTCGCCGAGGCCATGGTGATCAACCGCTTCGACATCGGCAACAGCCATCCGATGGCGCCGCCTTACGTGGTCAAGCCGGTCCGCGAGGGTTCCAGTTTCGGCGTTGTCATCGTGCGTGAAGACATGGCGCATCCGCCGCAGATCCTGACCTCCAGCGAATGGCGTTATGGCGACGTTGTGATGGTCGAGCGCTATGTGGCGGGTCGCGAGCTGACCTGTGGCGTGATGGACGGCAAGGTGCTTGGCGTGACCGAGATCGTGCCGCTCGGCCACAGCTTCTATGATTTCGACTCCAAGTATGCGGCCGGTGGCTCTCAGCACGTCCTTCCTGCGGAAATTTCACCGAAAATTTACCAAAAAATACAATCATTGGCACTCAAGGCACACCAGGCGCTCGGGTGTCGCGGAGTGAGTCGGTCCGACTTCCGCTACGACGATCGTCTCTCCGAAGATGGTGATCTGATTTGGCTGGAGCTCAACAACCAGCCGGGCATGACCCCTACCTCGTTGCTGCCGGAAATGGCTGCCCATGCGGGCTATAGCTTTGGTGAGTTCGTACGTTGGATGGTGGAGGACGCTTCTTGTTCTCGTTGAGCGGTAACAAAATGGCTGAGGTTTCCGGAGTTTATCCGGCTGCGCCGCTCGCCTCCCAGGAGGCCAAGGTGCTTCCGCGTCCGCTGCGTCGCGTCGTTCGTTTCCTCATCAGCCTGTGCTCGGGGCGCATCGTTCTGCCTCGCCATCTCGGCAAGTTCAGCCTGGCGGCCTTCTACGGCGCCGTATCGCTGCATGGTGTTGTGGTGGGTGGTCATGGTCCTGTCGTGATGCAGGCAGTGACGTCGAAGGCTGGCTTTGCCGTCGAGGATGTCCGCGTCTCCGGTAATCAGCATACGTCTGAAATCGATATCCTGCAGTTGCTCGGTCTTGATGGTTCGACGAGCCTGCTGGGCCTCGACATTGCTGCTGCCCGCAAGTCTCTGTCTGAGCTTCCCTGGGTCGAATCGGCTGAGGTTCGCAAGGTCTATCCGTCCACCGTCGAAGTAACGCTGCGCGAGCGTCAGGCCTATGCGATCTGGCAGCATGGCAGCGATCTCTCGCTCATCGAGCGTTCGGGTTCGGTCATTGCGCCGCTGCGCGACAACAAGTTTGCCTCGCTGCCACTCTTCGTCGGTCGTGATGCCGAGACGGCCGCAGCCTCCATCGATGAAGAATTCTCCAAGTGGCCGTCGATCGCTTCGCGAGTGAAGGCATTCGTTCGGGTCGGCGGTCGTCGTTGGGATGTCCATCTCGACAACGGTATCGTCGTGCGCCTGCCGGAAGAGAACGTCGCTGGCGCGCTTGCCCTGCTCAACCGTTTCGATGTCGAGCAGCAGGTTCTGTCTCGCGATGTGGCGCTGATCGATATGCGCCTTCCCGACCGGGTTGCTGTGCGCCTGACGCCCGGGGCGCAAGAGCGTCGTACGGCGGCGCTTGAAGAGCGTCGCAAAGCCCTCAAGAAGCTGGAGCAGAAGATATGAGCATCTTTGGTGGCTCCTCCTTCGGTCTTCCGCGCACCCGGCCGCTGTCTTCCAAGCGGGCGCATGTCGTTTCGGTTCTCGATATCGGTACGACAAAGGTCGTCTGCATTATCGCTCGCCTGACGCCGCGCCGCGAATCCGCCGTCCTGCCGGGCCGCACCCACAATGTCGAAGTGATCGGCCTCGGGCACCAGCGTTCGCATGGAATCAAGTCCGGCGTGATTGCCGATCTCGATGCGGTCGAAAATGTTGTGCGCCTCGCCGTTGACGCAGCCGAGCGCATGGCTGGCCTTACCGTCGAAAGCCTGATCGTCAACGTCTCTGCCGGCCGCATCGGTTCCGACGTCTATACCGCGACCATCGATCTCGGTGGCCAGGAAGTCGAAGCCGGCGACCTGCGCAAGGTACTGATCGCTGCTGGCCAGCAGTCTCAAGGCAATGACCGTGCCGTGCTGCACTCGCTTCCGACAGGCTTTTCGCTTGACGGAGAGCGGGGAATCCGCGATCCCCTTGGAATGTATGGCGATGTTCTCGGCGTCGACATGCACGTGGTCACGGCCGAACGGGCAGCGCTCCGCAATCTGGAGCTCTGCATCAATCGCGCCCATCTGACCGTCGAGGGTGTGGTCGCCACGCCTTATGCCAGCGGCCTTGCAGCCCTGGTCGACGACGAGGTGGAGCTCGGTTGCGCGGCGATCGACATGGGCGGTGGCATGACCACCATCTCTGTCTTCGCTGAAGGCAAGTTGATCCATACGGACGCCATCGGGATCGGCGGTCACCATGTGACGACCGATCTGGCGCGCGGGCTTTCCACCCGTATCGAGGATGCAGAACGTCTGAAGGTCGTTCACGGTTCGGCTGTCGCCAACGGCGCCGACGATCGCGAAGTCGTATCCGTTCCGCCGATCGGCGAGGACGACCGCGACCAGCCGACCCAGGTGTCGAAGGCGCTTCTGACCCGGATCATCAGCGCGCGCATCGAGGAGACCCTCGAGATGCTGCGCGACCGGATCCAGAAGTCGGGCTTCTCGCCGGTGGTCGGAAAACGCGTCGTTTTGACGGGTGGCGCCTGCCAGCTCACCGGCATGCCGGAGGCGGCCCGCCGTATTCTGGCCCGGAACGTGCGTATCGGTCGTCCGATGGGTGTGTCGGGTCTGCCGGCAGCGGCCAAGGGACCGGCCTTCTCGACGGCCGTCGGCCTGACGATCTATCCGCAGATGGCGGATCAGGAAACACATGCCGGGCAGGGCGGGTTGTTCTCGCCCTTCGGCAACGGAAACAGCCGGTTCGCCCGTATGGGCCAGTGGCTGAAAGAGAGTTTTTGAGTTCACCCGGCTGGGCGCAAGGTTCGGCCAAGGGAAATCTGTTGAAATGACATGGCCGGCTTGGCGATGCGGCCGGAAAAAGAAGGAACGGGTACCATGACCATCAAGTTGCAGAAGCCAGATATCACTGAGCTGAAGCCACGCATCACCGTTTTCGGTGTCGGTGGCGGCGGCGGCAATGCCGTCAACAACATGATCACCGCTGGTCTGCAGGGCGTCGATTTCGTCGTTGCCAACACGGATGCCCAGGCGCTGACCATGACCAAGGCCGAGCGCATCATCCAGCTCGGCGTCAACGTCACCGAAGGCCTTGGCGCCGGTTCGCAGCCGGAAGTCGGTCGCGCCGCCGCTGAAGAGTGCATCGACGAGATTATCGATCACCTGAACGGTACCCACATGTGCTTCGTCACCGCCGGCATGGGTGGTGGTACCGGTACCGGTGCTGCTCCTGTCGTCGCCCAGGCCGCTCGCAACAAGGGCATCCTGACCGTCGGCGTCGTCACCAAGCCGTTCCACTTCGAAGGCGCTCGCCGCATGCGGCTTGCCGAATCCGGCATCGAAGAGCTGCAGAAGTCGGTCGACACGCTGATCGTCATCCCGAACCAGAACCTCTTCCGCATCGCCAACGATCGCACCACCTTCGCCGACGCCTTCGCAATGGCTGACCAGGTTCTGTATTCGGGCGTTGCCTGCATCACCGACCTGATGGTCAAGGAAGGCCTGATCAACCTCGACTTCGCGGACGTTCGCTCCGTGATGCGCGAAATGGGCCGTGCGATGATGGGAACCGGCGAAGCTTCCGGCGAAGGCCGCGCAATGCAGGCTGCCGAAGCTGCCATCGCCAACCCGCTGCTCGACGAAACCTCGATGAAGGGCGCCCAGGGCCTGCTGATCTCGATCACCGGCGGCCGTGACCTCACGCTGTTCGAAGTCGACGAAGCCGCAACCCGCATCCGCGAAGAAGTCGATCCGGACGCAAACATCATCCTCGGCGCTACCTTCGACGAAGCGCTCGAAGGCATCATCCGCGTATCGGTCGTCGCGACCGGCATCGACCGTGCGGCGCTCGCATCCAAGGGCTTCGAGGCCGCTCCGCTGGCAAAGCCCGCTATGCGTTCCTCCGCGGCCGTTGCTCCGGCACCGGCCGCATATCAGCCTGCAATGACGCAGGCCCCCAAGCCGACCATGGATCCGGTCGCAGACACCATTCGTTCGGCTGAGGCTGCCATGGAACGCGAACTCGAAATCGCCGTTGCCCGTCAGCCCCTGAGCCAGCCGCAGCCTGCTGCGCAGCAGGAATTCCGTCCGGCAAGCCGCCTGTTCGCTTCGCCGGCTCCGGAAGCTGCTCCCGCTCCGCAGATGATGCAGCCGGTTGCTCCGGCACCGATCATGAGCCAGCCGGCTCCGGTCATGCAGCAGCCTGCCCCCGTCATGCAGGCGCCCATTGCGCCGGCTCCGATGGCAGCTGAACCCCGCATGGCCGCCGAACCGGTCCGCATGCCGAAGGTCGAGGACTTCCCGCCGGTGCTTCGCGCCGAAATCGATCACCGCGCCCAGCCTGCAGCTCCGGCTGCCCAGGACGAGCGTGGCCCGATGGGTCTCCTGAAGCGCATCACCAACTCGCTCGGCCGTCAGGCTGAAGACGAGCAGGTAATGGGTGACATGACCGGTTCCGCACCGGCTGCCGCTTCGCAGCAGCGCCGTCCGCTGTCTGCAGAAGCCAGCCTCTACGCTCCGCGTCGCGGCCAGCTGGACGACCACGGTCGTGCAACGCCGGCTCGTGCCACCAGCGAAGACGACCAGCTCGAGATCCCGGCCTTCCTTCGTCGCCAGACGAGCTAAGTGCCAGGCCAGAATGTTTGAAGAAACCCGGGCCGCGAGGCTCGGGTTTCTTGCGTTTCATGGCTTGTTCCAGAACGTAGATTTGTTGATGTTAATCAATGGCCTGGCTTCGTTACAAAGCGAAAGAATCAGTGATTTGGCTGGAGAGGCGGTGCCACGTATGTATGAGATCGAAAGAGGACTCGATTTGAGTCTTTGACACGCGTTTGCGACGGGAAGTTTAAGATCCACCGCCTCGTCGCTTCACTTTAAGGCTATCGGAATGGCAATTGCTTTGCTCGGATTTCAAACCACGATCGCAGCGCCGCTTACGCTGATTGGGATTGGGGTTCATTCCGGACGAGAGGTTACGATCACTTTCCAGCCGGCAGAAGCCGGGACGGGAATTGTTTTCCAACGTCAGCACGATGACGGTTCCACGAGTGAATATCGGGCCGTCTCGGCGCATGTCGGCAATACCGATCTCTGCACCGTACTCGGGACCAACCCGGCCCGCTCGATCGCGACCATCGAACATGTCATGGCGGCCATCTATGCGCTGGGCCTCGACAATCTGATTGTCGAAGTCGACGGTGCGGAAATGCCGATCATGGATGGCAGCTCCGAAGTCTTCATCGATGCCATCGAGCAGGTCGGCATCACCAATCTTGGCGTCAAGCGCCGCTATATCCGCGTCATCAAGCCGGTCCGCATCGAATCGGGTGCATCCTGGTCTGAATTCCGCCCCTATGACGGCACGCGCTTCGAGGTCGAAATTGATTTCGACAGCAAGCTGATCGGTCGCCAGAAGTGGGAAGGTGATCTGACGGCTGAAACCTTCAAGAACGAGCTGTCGCGCGCCCGCACCTTTGGCTTCATGCGCGATGTCGAACGTCTCTGGGCCGCCGGTTTCGCCCTTGGCTCTTCGCTTGAAAACTCCGTCGTCATCTCCGACGATGACACCGTCATCAATGTCGAGGGTCTGCGCTACGAGAAGGACGAATTCGTCCGTCATAAGACGCTGGATGCCGTTGGCGACCTCGCGCTTGCCGGTGCGCAGTTCATCGGCTGCTATCGCTCCTATCGCGGTGGCCACAAGATGAATGCCAATGCATTGAAGGCCTTGCTGAGCGACCCCACGGCCTATGAGGTTGTCGAAGCGCCGAGCCGCAGCCACCAGGTTCGTGCTCGTGAATTCGTTCCGGTTCAGGTGCACGAATTCGCACCCTGGTCTGCCTGAGCAGAAAACGGGCAACTTACAGATCGAGCGCCGGCTTCCTCAAGGAGGCCGGCGTTTTTGCTGAGCGACAGAAGATGCTGAATGAACGGCACTTTCTGGACGTCTCGCCACAAAAATGCGTTAAAGTCACATCACTGCGTTGCCCTAGTGCCGCTTTTGTGGCTAGAAACGCCAGTTGAAGGCGACGGTTTTCAAGCGGCGCTGCAATCGGGATCTTTCGAATGAATCAAGTGGGATCGGTCGTTGTGAAGAAAGCCGCGCGTATTGCAGGCCTGAGCGTGATGTTGTCCGTCGGCGCGGTGCTTGCCGGTTGCCAATCGGATCCCGATATCGACATCAGCAAACTTGCTGCCGAGACCGAGCCGCCGGAAGTGCTCTATAATCAGGGCCTCGCCAACATCAAGGCAGGGAACATGGGCGAAGCATCGCGCAAGTTCGATGCCGTTGATGCGCAGCATCCCTTCTCGGAGTGGTCGCGCAAGTCGCTCGTCATGAGCACCTTCACGAAATATCGTCTTGGCCGCTATGCCGATGCGATTTCCACCGGCAACCGCTACATGAGCCTCTATCCGAAGTCCGAGGATGCGGCCTACGCGCAGTATCTGGTAGGTCTTTCCTATTGGAAGCAGATCTCCAACGTCACGCAGGATCAGCGCAACTCGGTCAAGACGATCGAGGCGATGGAACGTGTGGTCAACGAATTCCCTGATTCGGAATATGTCGACGACGCGCAGGCGAAGATCCGTTTTGCGCGCGACCAGCTCGCCGGCAAGGAAATGCAGGTCGGTCGTTACTATCTGGAGCGCAAGGAATACCTCGCCGCCGTGTCGCGCTTCCGCGTCGTGGTCGAGCAGTATCCGAACACCAACCAGATCGAAGAGGCGCTTGCTCGTCTGGTCGAGGCCTATTTCGCCATGGGCGTCGTCTCCGAGGCACAGGCAGCCGCAGCCGTACTCGGCCACAACTATCCGGACAGCCAGTGGTATGCCGATAGTTATGCGCTGCTGCAGCGGGGCGGCGTAGAGCCGCGCGAAAACACCGGATCGTGGATCACCCGCGCCGGTCGCAGGCTCCTGATCGGGACCTGACGGTCTCTTTTGACGAAGTGAGAATCTGAGCCCATGCTGGTCCAGCTGTCGATCCGAGATATCGTTCTGATCGAGCGGCTGGATCTTGCGTTCGAGACCGGCCTTTCCGTGTTGACCGGTGAAACGGGTGCCGGCAAATCCATCCTGCTCGACAGTCTCTCGCTCGCGCTCGGTGGGCGCGGCGATGGTTCTCTTGTGCGCCACGGCGAGGACAAGGGGCAGGTGACTGCTGTCTTTGATGTCGGCAACAGCCATGCCGCCAGAACGCTGCTGAAGGGCAACGGCGTCGATGACGATGGCGACCTGATCTTCCGCCGCGTTCAGTCTGCCGACGGCCGCACTCGGGCCTATATCAACGACCAGCCCGTCAGCGTGCAGTTGATGCGCCAGGTCGGGCAGTTGCTGGTCGAAATCCATGGCCAGCACGATGATCGGGCGCTGATCGATACCAACGCCCACCGGATGTTGCTCGACGCCTTTGCCGGGCTCACCGACGAAGCCGTCAATCTCGGCGAAAGCTATCGCCGTTGGCGCGACGCAGAGCGTTCCTTTAAGACCCACAAGGCCAAGGTCGAGGCTGCCGCGCGCGAGGCAGACTATCTGCGCGCCTCGGTCGAGGAGCTTGAAACGCTGTCGCCTCTCGACGGCGAAGAGGACGATCTTGCCGAGCGGCGCTCGGCCATGCAGAAGTCCGAGCGCATCGCGGGCGATATCGCAGAGGCCTCCGAATTCCTGAATGGCAATGCGTCGCCTGTGCCGCATATCGCGTCCCTGATGCGCCGACTGGAGCGCAAGAGCCAGGAGGCTCCGGGGCTGCTGGAAGAGACCGTGCAACTGCTTGGCACGGCACTGGACACGCTGTCTGCCGCCCAGATGGAAGTCGAGGCGGCGCTGCGCCGCACCGAATTCGATCCGCGTGAACTGGAGCGCGTTGAAGAGCGTCTCTTCGCGCTGAGGGCTGCCGGGCGCAAGTATTCCGTCGCGGTTGCCGACCTTCCGGCACTTGCGGAAAAGATGGTCGCGGATCTCGCAGACCTCGATGCCGGCGAAGAGCGTCTCGGACAGCTCGAAGCTGCAGTCCACGAGACTAAGACGCATTACGATCACCTGGCGCAGCAGCTTTCGGCGAAGCGCCAGAATGCCGCTCAGGCCCTGGCGGACGCCGTCATGCAGGAATTGCCGGCGCTCAAGCTCGAGCGGGCCCGCTTCATGGTAGAAGTGGCGGCCGATCCTGACAATGCCACGGCCGACGGGATCGACACGGTCGAATTCCATGTGCAGACGAACCCTGGCACGCGTCCCGGTCCGATCATGAAGGTTGCCTCGGGCGGCGAACTCTCGCGCTTCCTGCTGGCGCTGAAGGTGGCGCTTGCCGATCGTGGATCTGCACCGACGCTCGTTTTCGACGAAATCGACACCGGCGTCGGTGGCGCGGTCGCTGATGCGATTGGTCAGCGGCTCAAGCGTCTGTCTGCCAAGGTGCAGGTGCTGTCCGTCACCCATGCGCCGCAGGTCGCGGCACGGGCCTCGACGCATTTCCTCATTTCCAAGGGGCCGACAGGGGATGCGGGCGACAAGATTGCCACGCGGGTGGCGATCATGGAGCCGGAGCATCGCAAGGAAGAGATCGCCCGCATGCTGGCCGGTGCATCCGTGACCGACGAAGCGCGTGCCGCCGCTGCAAAGCTGCTGGCGGCCGGGGAGTGATCTCCATCCGCACGGTGTCGGTTGCGCTCCTTATCAAAACCTGTTTCGCTGATCTGCCATGCTTGAAGTGATCCAGATCTACTGGGCCGAGACCCTTGCCGTGCTCTCCGTCGTGTTCGGCACGGTCGCTGCGACCCATGCCGCGATGACCAAACGCGAGGTTCGCTCGGCGCTCGGCTGGGTGGGGGTGATCATCCTCTCGCCGCTCGTAGGCGCCATGATTTATGCGGTCGCCGGCATCAACCGCATCCGGCGTGCAACGCTTATCTCCCGACGTGCCCTCGAACTTGATGAGATCTGGCGCAGTCTGTCTCTCTACGCCATCAGCCGCGAGACGGTCGCCACACAGTTCGGACCCCGCTTCGGGCAGATGAAGCTGCTCGGCGACAAGGTGAGCCGGCATCCGCTATCGTCCGGCAATCTCATCGCCATGCTGACGACGGGCGAGGAAACCTTTGATGCGATGTGCGAGGCAATCGAGGCCGCACAGTTCAGCATCATCCTCGAAACCTACATCTTTGATCGTGATGTCGTCGGTCGGCGCGTGGCCGATTGCCTGATCGCCGCGCATCAGCGCGGTGTTGCCGTTCGCGTCATCGTCGATGCGGTCGGCGCACGCTACAGCGTTCCCAGCATCATCGGTTATCTCGAAGAGGGTGGCGTTCCGGTTGCGGTCTTCAACGGGCAGGTCATCATGGGGCTGCGGCTGCCTTATGCCAATCTGCGCACACACCGGAAAATTCTGGTGGTGGACGGGGCGACCGCCTTTGTCGGCGGCATGAATATCCGCGCGGGCTTTGTTGGGCTGGACGGCGCGCGCGACACCCATTTTCGCGTGACTGGACCTGTGGTGGCCGACATCCTGGCGGTTGCTGCTGAAGACTGGCACTTCGAGACTGGCGAGGTGCTGCTTGGGCCGGAATGGCGCGTGCGGCTCGACGATGCGCTGCCTGGGGCAGGGACCGCGATCCGGGCGGTGGTGTCAGGGCCGGACACGCATATCGAGACGAATCATCGTCTCCTGCTCGGTGCCTTCTCGGTCGCCGAACGGTCGATCCGGATCGTCTCGCCCTACTTCCTGCCGGATACGACCTTTATCGCCGCGCTGAACACGGCCGCACGGCGTGGCGTGCAGGTTGATGTGATCGTGCCGTCGCAGAACAATCTGGCGATTGTCGCCCGCGCAATGATGGGTCAGTTCGACCAGATCCTTCGGGATGGCTGCCGTGTCCATCTGTCGAGTGGCCACTTCGATCATTCGAAACTGATGGTCATCGACCGGCAGTGGTGTTTCATCGGATCGTCCAATCTCGATTCGCGTTCGCTGCGACTGAATTTCGAGATTGATCTCGAAGTCTATGACCGGGTTCTTGCCGAGCAAATTGAAGACGGGATCGACGAGAGACTGGCAATGGCTGAACAGGTCACGCTTGAAGGTCTTCGGGCGCGTTCTCTGCCGAACCGGATGATCGACCGTTTGTTCTGGCTCGGATCGCCCTATCTTTGACACAGCGCAGCCGCTCATGGCTGTGATGGCCGTGAGCGGTCAATGCCTCGAGAGACGACGGATGCCCCTGGTGTGATGAAAAAAACCAAGCCCAGCCTCGCCCGCACGATGGTGACCTCGCTGCGCAATCGCAAATGGCGCCCGGGCGAGCGGCAGGTCTCGGATACGCCTGACGGTGTCATGACGGTCGCCTCCTACAACGTCCACAAATGTGTGGGGACCGACGGGCGCTTCGATCCGGAGCGGATCATCGACGTCATTCACGAAATCCGCCCCGATGTGATTGCCCTGCAGGAGGCGGATCAGCGCTTCGGCGAGCGCTCCGGCCTGCTCGATCTCAACCGGCTGCGGCTCGAAACCGGATTGTTGCCGGTCCCTGTGGTTGCCGGGCCGAAGTCGCATGGCTGGCGCGGCAATGTGCTGTTGTTTCGAGAGGGGATCGTCCGGGATGTGCATCAGGTGGCGCTGCCCGGGCTTGAACCACGGGGCGCGCTGGTCGCCGAAATCGACCTTGAGGGGAAGGCCGGACTGCGGGTGATCGCTGCCCATCTCGGGCTGCTGCGCTGGGCAAGGCGCCAGCAGGCGGATGTCATCCTCGATCTTCTGCAGAGCCGCGATGAACGCCCGACGCTCTTGATGGGTGACTTCAATGAATGGCGACTCGGGCCCGGCTCGGCGCTCACGCGACTGGAGCCGGTGTTCGGGCCTCTGCCGCCAGCGATCCCCAGCTTTCCGGCGCGGCTGCCGGTGCTCTCGCTCGACCGGATCATGGCGAACCGGGCCGGATTGATCGCCGATCTCACGGTGCATGACACGCCGCTCGCAAGGCTTGCATCAGACCATCTGCCGCTTACGGCGCGGCTTGATCTCAGCAAGGTGGAGGACTGAGGTCCGGGCCTTTTCATTCGCCGATTTTCCGCTAAACCCGACTGGAGATTTCCGGAGGTTGCCATGGCCGTTGACACCATTCCCGTCGAAACCCTGACCAAGGAGCAGGCGAAGGCCGAGCTGCAGCGTCTGGCGGACGAGATCGCCCATCACGACGCGCTTTATCATGGCAAGGACAAGCCCGAGATATCTGACGCGGATTATGACGCGCTGAAGCGGCGCAATGATGCGATCGAGGCGCAGTTTCCGCAGCTGGTGCGCACAGACAGCCCCTCGCAACGGGTAGGGGCTGCCCCCGCCGGCATCTTTGCCCAGGTCGTGCACGCGCGGCCGATGCTGTCGCTCGACAACACGTTTTCCGATGAGGACGTGCAGGATTTTGTCTCCTCCGTCTATCGCTTCCTCGGGCAGATGCCTGACAATTCGATCGCCTTCACCGCTGAGCCGAAGATCGATGGTCTCTCGATGTCGCTGCGCTACGAGAACCGCAAGCTGGTGACGGCTGCGACCCGGGGCGATGGCACGACCGGCGAAAACGTGACGGCGAACATCCTGACGATCAAGGAAATTCCGACCGAGCTTCCCGCCGATGCGCCCGATATCGTGGAGGTCCGCGGCGAAGTCTACATGGCGAAGTCCGACTTCCTGGCGCTCAATGCGCAGATGGAGGCCGAGGGCAAGCAGACCTATGTCAATCCGCGCAACACGGCTTCCGGCTCGCTGCGCCAGCTCGATCCTAAGGTGACGGCGAACCGCAAGCTGCGTTTCTTTGCTTATGCCTGGGGTGAGATGAGCCAGATGCCGGCCGAGACGCAATGGGACATGGTGCAGGTCTTCGGGCGCTGGGGCTTCCCGATCAATCCGCTGACGCGGCGACTGAGTTCCGTCGCCGACATCATCGCTCACTACAGCGATATCGGGCTGCAGCGGCCTGATCTCGACTATGACATCGACGGTGTCGTCTACAAGGTGGACCGTCTCGACCTGCAGGCACGCCTGGGCTTCCGGTCTCGCTCGCCGCGCTGGGCGACCGCTCACAAGTTTCCGGCCGAGCAGGCCTTCACGACCGTCGAGGCAATCGACATCCAGGTCGGTCGCACCGGGGCGCTGACGCCCGTCGCGCGGCTGACACCGATCACGGTCGGTGGCGTTGTGGTCACAAATGCGACGCTGCACAACGAGGACTATATCAAGGGTATCGGCAACTCCGGCGACCGCATTCGGCCGGAAGAGCATGACATCCGCATCGGCGACACCGTGATCGTCCAGCGGGCCGGCGACGTCATTCCGCAGGTCCTCGACGTGGTTCTGGAAAAGCGCGAAGCAGGTCACACGCCTTATGTGTTTCCGAAGACCTGCCCGGTCTGCGGCAGCCATGCGGTGCGCGAGAAGAACGAGAAGACGGGCAAGCTCGATTCCGTCACCCGTTGCACCGGCGGCTTCGTCTGCCGGGCTCAGGCCGTCGAGCACATTAAGCATTTCGTTTCGCGCAACGCCTTCGATATCGAAGGGCTCGGGACGAAGCAGGTCGACTTCTTCTTCGAGAGCGACGACCCGGCGCTTATGATCCGCACGGCGCCTGACATCTTCACGCTTAAGACGCGCCAGGACCAGTCTCTTACCAAGCTCGAGAATATCGAGGGTTTCGGTCGGGTCAGTGTGCGCAAGCTTTTCGAGGCGATCGATGCACGGCGCGAGATCGCGCTCAACCGCGTCATCTTCGCGCTCGGCATCCGCCATGTCGGCGAGACGACGGCGAAGCTCCTGGCGCGCTCCTATGGCAGCTACGCGGCCTTTGCGGAGGCCATGCAGGCGGCTGGACCAAAGTTCGGCGACGCCTGGAACGAGTTGAACAGCATCGATGGGATCGGCGAGGTTGTCGCTGCTTCGATCGTTGAGTTCTTCAAGGAGCCCCGCAATCTTGAGGTTGTTCAGCGTCTCCTCAGCGAAGTTACGCCTCTCGATGCGGAGGCGGCCGTTGTCAGCGACAGTCCCGTGGCTGGCAAAACGGTTGTATTCACCGGTTCCCTCGAACGCTTTACGCGCGACGAGGCAAAGGCACGGGCCGAGGGCCTGGGCGCGAAGGTCGCCGGGTCCGTATCGAAGAAAACGGACTACGTCGTGGCCGGCCCCGGTGCAGGCTCCAAGCTTGATAAGGCGCGTGAGCTGGGTGTCGAAGTCATGACCGAAGACGAGTGGTTGGCCCTGATCGGGGGCTGAGATCAAGCCGCGCTGATGGCCGCGTCCGTCAGGGTGAGGCTTGGTGTATCAGCTTGCGGGCTGCGCGACATGTCTCGCTCCAGCACGATGCGATTGCGTCCTGAGGTTTTGGCGGCATAAAGCGCGCGGTCGGCAGCGGCGTAGACGGCGGAGAAATCGCGCAGGGGCGTGATGTCGGCGAGGCCGCCGGATACAGTGACGGCGATTGTCTGGTGGAAGGCATCGATCAGCCGGTTGGCGATCGATCGGCGCAGGCGCTCTGTCATGGCGACCACTTCGCCAAAGTCCGCATCCTGGAAGAGAATGGCGAATTCCTCGCCCCCGATGCGGGCAACGAGGTTGGTCGGTCCGACGATCTCGGTCAGCGTATTTGCAACGGAGACGATGACGTCATCTCCGGCCAGATGGCCGTAGCGGTCGTTGATCTGCTTGAAGCGATCGATATCGAGAATGAGCAGGTAGCCACGCTCGACCTGGGAAAGGTCCTCGATGAAGGCCCGGCGGTTCAGCAGGCCGGACAGCATGTCGGTCCGGCTCATCTGGCGGAATTCGAGGCGCGTGCGGGCGAGGTGAATGACGGCGTAACCCATATAGAGGCAGCACAGCATCGTCAGGACGAAGGCGACGACTACCGCGATGCCGCAGCCGATTGCGATGTCGCGCATAAGGGGATTGAGAAGAACATCGAAGGCGTGCAGGACGATCAGCAGTCCGGCGACCATGACGCATGAAATGATGGAGTTGCGGATCGACAGTCGAGTGGCGAAACGGAGCACTGTGTCCCAGTTGTCGAACTCCGTCAGTCCAATATCGCGGATTACCCAAGCCTCAATCTGTTTCTTCAACATCAGTTTTGACCACACAATAAGACTTGAAACGACAAATTGTAGCGCAGCATGGAAGACTATCAACGCCGACTGCTGTCATAAATATGTATGGCCCCGTGCCCCGCGGCCGATTTACGTCAAGGTGACGAATGCAACCTGAGCAGTAAAGCGCTCATTTGCATTTCTACTAGTCTTAATCCCTTAAAAATTAAGTTTGAATGAATTTGTAACTCAGGATTGCAAATGCCCCTGTGTCGAAGCGGCACGATCACGGTTCAGTGAAGCCTGAAGGCGCAACTTCCAGCCTGAATTCCGCCGGATCCTGCGAGAAGATCAGTCCGCCACGCGAGGATGATCCGGCGGCCACATAGTCGAAGGTCGTCTGGGCTTCCTCGACAGCGGTTGTTCCGTCGAGAAGGGCGGCCTTCACCTCGACGGCTGCCGCTGCCTGATCGCCATCGTTGCGAACCTCGATCATCACGCGCCAGCCGGAGGCGACAGACTCTATGGATAGCACATGGGTGGACAGTTCCGGCGGGCGATCGGTGGTCGTTGCGGCTTCAAACAGGGTCCAGCCGATGATCGCGAGCACCATCAAGGTTGCAATGACGCCCGTCAGCCATTCGATCCAGTGCGGGCGGAGCTTTGTGGTGTTTCGGCTGTGCGTGGAACGGGTCACCAGTGGATACCTCACAGGACGAGACGGGCTGCGGCTGCGCCAATGGCGGCCGGAAAACCAAGGACGATGATGGTCAGAACGGCTTCGGCGGCGGCGATGTCGTCCAGTCGACCGAAGGTCCAGAGGGCGTAGAGGCTGACGGCGAGGGCTATAACGTAACCGGGGATCGTGAAGCGGACGAGGGCGTGCCAGAGGGGCGTATCGGGATCCAGATGATGTCCGCCGCGAAAGGCGAGTGCATAGACGAAGCCATGCATCAGGAGGATGGAGAGGAGCATCAAGGCCAGCGCGTGCCACACGGTCATCTTGTAGGCGAGCAGGATCATTTCCTCCGTGGGCGCCAGATTGAGCGACAGGAAGAGGGCGCCGATCGCCATCATGAAGAGTTCGATCACATAGCCGCTCTCGCTGGAGGCGCTCGGTTCGTCTTCCTCCTCGTCCGCGTCTTCGTCGTCTTTCATGCTGAGCTGGCTGCGGCCGAGGAGTGCACCGATGCTTGCCGGCACTGCCTGGACCGCCACCATGCCGACCCATTCCCGCGGTGACATGTCGATCGTGATCACGCCGAACAGAAACAGTATCAGCGCGCTGGCAGCCACGCCCATGCCATAGGCGACGATCGCATCCCGGGCGGACTCGCGCCAGGTTGCTGTGCGTTCGAAGCCGATGCGATGGGAGAGAAGCAGAAGGAGGGGGAGGTTGACGACAAGCAGGATCAGCAGTCGCTCGCGATCCATGTAGAAGCCGAGAAACCACATCTCCATGGTCATCAGCATCGGAATGGAGAAGAGCAGGGCGCCGGCGATGCCGCGCGCCAGGCCGACCAGAAACCGGTTCACCCGTTCTGGATCGTCATGTTCATTGTCGATTGCTGTCATTGTTCCACCGTCCCTTGCCGCGCAAGAAATGCGCAACAGACAATGGTTGTTCCATCTGCCGGGGCAGAAGGTGGCGGCCAATTGCCGCCACAATGCTTCTCACTTGAGAGGGAGGTTTACTGCGCGTGCGGCGCAATCAGCCCTTCGGCTTGAAGGTCTTCTTCTTCGGACCGGCGGCTGCGCCGCGGTCTTCGAACTTGCCCTTTGGCTTGCCGGCGAAGGCTGGCTTGTCACCCTTCGGCTTGCCGGCCCAATCAGGCTTGGCCGGCTTGTCCCAGGCGTTGGACGCGGCCTTTGGCTTCTTCTTGAAAGCCGGCTTGTCGTCGCTCCAGTCGGTGCGCTTCGGCTTGGGCGCGTCGCCCCAGACGTCGGCATCGGTCACGGCCATGGCATCGCGCGGGCGGGCGGGAGCATCGTCCTTGCGGGGATAGGGCTTCTTGTCGCCGAACGGCTTCTTATCGCCAAAGGGCTTCTTGTCCCCGAAAGGCTTCTTGTCGCCATAGGCTTTCTTTTCGCCGTAAGGCTTGCGATCGCCTTCCTCGCGCGGCGGGCGGGGTGCACGTTCCTTCGGCGGTGCGCCGAAGTCCGGCATGCCCGGCAGCTGGGCGAGCGTGATGCCGCGTTCCATCGCCTTGTTGGGGCCGAGCGCGCCGAGGAAGGTGTCGAGGGCGCTTGCCGCGATCTCGACGAAGGTTTCCTCCGGCTGCATCTTGATGGCGCCGATCTCGTTCTTGGTGATGTTGCCGTTGCGGCAAAGCATCGGGATCAGCCAGCGAGGCTCTGCATTCTGACGGCGACCGACGGAGACGGAGAACCAGACGCTGGCGCCAAAATCGCCGCGCGGCTTGGTGGCGGAATTGGAAGGGTTGGCGTAGTCGGGCTCCTTGCGGGCCTTGCCGGCTTCCAGGCTGACGGGGATCAGGTCTTCTGGTGCCGAGCGCTTGCCACGCTGCAGGCGCAGGAAGGCGGCGGCTACCTGTTCGGCGCCGTGGGTCGCGATCAGCGATGCGATCATCGGCGCTTCGTCTTCTGTGATCACTTCGGTCAGCGAGGGATCGCCCATCAGGCGTTCGTCGTCGCGGGCCTGAACTTCGTCGGCAGAGGGCGGCAGCGCCCAGGTCGGGCGGACATTGGCGCCACCGAGCAGGCGCTCGGCCTTGCGGCGGGCACTGTTCGGCACGATGAGCGCCGAGACACCCTTGTTACCGGCGCGGCCCGTGCGGCCCGAACGGTGCAGCAGGGTTTCGGAATTGGTCGGGAGATCCGCATGGATGACCAGCTCGAGGCCGGGCAGGTCGATGCCGCGGGCGGCAACGTCGGTTGCGATGCAGACGCGGGCACGGCCGTCGCGCATGGCCTGCAGCGCGTGCGTGCGTTCGTTCTGCGACAGTTCGCCGGAGAGCGCGACGACCGAGAAGCCGCGATTGTGCAGGCGAGATGTCAGGTGGTTGACTGCTGCGCGGGTCGAGCAGAAGACGATCGCATTGCGGGCTTCGTAGTAGCGAAGCACGTTGATGATCGCGTTTTCGCGGTCGGGGTTCGCGACGGCGAGCGCGCGGTATTCGATGTCAACGTGCTGCTTCTGCTCGGACACGGTCTCGATGCGGCGGGCGTCGCGCTGGTAGCTCTTGGCGAGGTCGGCGATCGAACGCGGCACGGTTGCCGAGAACATCAGCGTGCGACGGTCTTCCGGCGATTCTTCGAGGATGAATTCGAGATCTTCACGGAAGCCGAGGTCGAGCATTTCATCGGCTTCGTCGAGCACGACGACGCGCATCTGCGACAGGTCGAGCGCGCGGCGGGTGATGTGGTCGCGCAGGCGGCCCGGGGTGCCGACGATGATATGGGCGCCACGCTCAAGCGCACGGCGCTCGTTGCGGATGTCCATGCCGCCGACGCAGGAGCCGATGATGGCGCCGGTCTCGGCATAGAGCCATTCCAGTTCGCGCATGACCTGCATCGCAAGTTCGCGTGTCGGTGCAATTGCGAGCGCCAGCGGTGCGCCCGCGCGCTCGAAGCGGCCGCCTTCCGGCAGCAGCGTCGGGGCCATGGCAAGGCCGAAGGCAACGGTCTTGCCGGAGCCTGTCTGGGCTGAGACGAGCGCATCGCGACCCTGAAGGTCAGGGTCGATCATCGCCTGCTGCACGGGGGTGAGGGTCTCGTACCCGCGCTTGCGCAAGGCCTCAGCGATCGCCGGGACGATGGCGTCAAAATCAGTCATGAATTGGTCTTTCGAATGTGATGGATGATGCGGGCCAAAGCGCCGCGCCCGCCGATTGCGGGTATGTTGGCGCTGTTCCTACTCGCACAGACCCGGAAAGTCGAGGGGGAGGCGTGGAAAAGGCGTCTTATGGTGAAGGCGGGTGCAAGCCGATGCCTTGCCCGAATCCCGCCCGACGCCTAAGGAATTGCCATGTCTATCTCCGATTTCTCCGGCAAGACGATTGCCATCGACTTCGAAACCGCGACCGAAGCACGGGCCAGTGCCTGCTCGATAGGCCTTGCCTTCATCGAGAATGGGCGGGTCGTCCGGATCGAGGAGCGCCTGATCCGGCCGCCGGACAATCGCTATTCTCCCTTCAATGTCGCCATTCACGGCATTCGTCCCGAACATACGGCGCATGCGCCCGACTTCGCCGATGTCATGGCCGAATTTGCGGGTGAATTCGAAGGCGCGCGGATGATCGCGCACAATGCTTCGTTCGATTTCTCCGTGCTGCGGGCCTGCCTTGATCTCGTCGGGCTGGAATATCCCGAGCTTTCCTATCTCTGCAGCGTCAAGCTCGCCCAGCGTCACTGGCCGGATTTGGGTTCGCATCGGCTGAACGTTCTCGCCGCGCATCTGGGGCTGACCTTTGCGCATCACAATGCCGCCGAAGATGCGCGGATCTGCGCCGAGGCCTGCCTTGCCATGGCGGTGGAAGCCGAGGCCCTGGATTGCTTCGATCTGGCGTTGAAGCTCGGGCTGAATGTCGGGCGTCTCAACCGGCGTGGCTATGAGCCGTGTTCGTTTGCGCGGAAGCCGCGCCGCGTCGCCTCCTTGCAAGCCTGATGCGGCACCTTATGTTTGGGGGACAGTTCACAAAGGAGTGAAGAATATGTCCTTCAAGCACGTCCTCGCCGCCGCCACGCTGACAGTCGTGGCTGCCGTTCCTGTCGCGGCCGAGGTTGTCGGCAAGGTCGGGGTGGACTGGGTCGGCAACGACATCGTCATCGAGGCGATGACCGATCCCGCCGTCAAGGGCGTCACGTGCCATGTCACCTATTTCGACCGCTCGATCATCGATCGTCTCTCGAAGGGCAACTGGTTCGAAGATCCTTCCAACAATTCGATTGCCTGCAGGCAGACCGGGCCAATCGAGATCGGCGACATCGAGCTTTCCGAAGAGGGCGAGGAAGTCTTCCGCGAAGGTCTCTCGATCATCTGGAAGTCGCTGGTCGTAAACAGAATTTACGACAAGGAAAACGATACGCTGATCTATCTGGCGCATTCGCGCCAGGTCGTGGAGGGGTCTGCCAAGATGGCGATCTCGACCGTTCCTCTGTTCAATCAGAATGTCGTGTGGACGGCGGGAAAGCCGCAGTAACGGACCAGTTTAGGGTGGATCGGCGTCACTACCCATTCGTGTGACGCCGGTCACTTTCCGAAGTGCGGCGGCTCCGCCATTCATGCCATGCCGGTTCAGCGTCACCCCCATTTCGCAGCCGGCCGGAGCGGAACCTGTTCTCCACTCCAAACAAAGACGCCCTGGAACCGTAAGGATCCAGGGCGTTCTCAGAAGTCTCGCGAGAGAGCTTACTTGACGTAGACGATCTTGCCGCCGTTGGCAGCGGTCTCGACGTCAATGACGTTCATGGCTTCAATGCTCTGCGACTGCAGGGCCTGCACGAGGGCCGGGTCAGCGGCGACTTCAGCCTGGGCCTCGGTCATGGCAGCCTGGTCGTTGGCCATCTGCTCAAGGCGGGTGTGCTCCTGGCGACCCTGGTCGTTGTCGAGGCTGTCGAGACGGATGATGCTCACGCCTTCAGTCGCCATCGTGGTGGAGTTCGTGGTGGTCGTGGAATCGACCATCGGTGCAGTTGTCTGGGCAAGGGCAACGCCCGAAACGGAGGCGATGGACATGGCACCGGCGAGCGCAAGCTTTACTGCAGAATTCATGGTCTTTCTCCTTGGTTTCTTTTCAGAATTTTCTGCTTCGTGGGAAGCTGACAGGAAAACGCAGGACCATGATTAGGGTTCCGGCAGGCGCTAAAATTATTTATAAATCATAATCAATATTCGCCATGGCTTTATACAACGAAAAAGAACGCCATCGGTGATTCCGATCGCGTTCGATATGAAGCGCAAGAAAAAATGCCCCGCAGATGCGGAGCATTTTCCTGGGAAGGTATGTTGGCTTAGGCGGCCTGGGCCAGCTCGTCGGCAATCACGGTGTCGAGGTTGAGGAAGCAGACCATCGACTTTTCGAGTGCTACGATGCCGCGGCAGAAGGCGCGCTGTGCTTCCGGAATGATTTCCGGTGCCGGCTGGAGGTCTTCGCTCTTGATCGTCATCATGTCGGATACCTGTTCGACCAGAAGGCCAACCAGCTTGCCGGCGATGTCGGTGACGATGATGGCGGCGCGCTCCGACGGCTCGGTCATCTTCATGCCCAAGCGGCAGGCCATGTCGATAACCGGGATAACGGCGCCACGCAGGTTGATCAGACCCAGAACGTAAGGCGGGGTATGCGGCATCGGGGTCACCGGTGCCCAGCCGCGGATTTCGCGAATGGCCATGATGTCGATGCAGAATTCCTGGTCGCCGAGGTGGAAGGATACGATTTCCAGATAGGCGCCCGACTGTTTGATGGCATTACTCATGTTCAGAACTCTTCCCAGTGTTCCTGCGCCGCGGCAGCAGGAGCTGTTGCCGAAGCAGTACGGTTGAACGATCCCGCAACCCTGTTCATCAGAGCCCGTGCGGGAGACGGTTTCTGAGGGGAGGCGGCCCGGGCCGGCTCCTGATGTTGATCATGAGCAGTCTCGTTCAAGTTCACCTTGAACTGTCCGACAAGCCGCGAAAGATTTTCCGCGTCGCTTGCCAGCGTATGGCTTGCCGCATTGGTCTGCTCCACCATGGCGGCGTTCTGTTGCGTGACCTGGTCCATCTGTCCGACGGCCGAATTGATCTCACTCAGTCCGACTGATTGTTCTCTCGCGCTGGTAACGATTGCCTTAACGTGCTCGTTAATTCGTAAAACATCTTCGCCGATGCGGTGCAGCGCCTGTCCGGTCGCCGTGACAAGTTCGACGCCAGAGCGCACTTCGTCGTTGGATCGGGTGACCAGGGTCTTGATATCGCGTGCCGCGTCTGCAGCCCGTCCGGCAAGCGCGCGCACTTCCTGTGCCACGACTGCGAAGCCCTTGCCGGCTTCACCGGCGCGCGCGGCTTCCACACCAGCATTGAGGGCGAGAAGGTTGGTCTGGAAGGCGATCTCGTCGATCACGTTGATGATCTTGCCGATTTCGTCGGTCGCGTCTTCTATCCGGTTCATGGCGGACATTGCGTCGTTGACAACGGCGCCCGACTTCTCGGCATAGACCTTGGCATTGTCGACCATATGGCTCGCTTCTTCAGCACGGTCGGTCGCGGTCTTCACGGTCTCGGTGATTTCCGAGAGTGCGGCGGAGGTCTCTTCGAGGGACGCAGCCTGCTGTTCGGTGCGGCGTGCCAGGTCGTCTGCGGCGCTGCGCATCTGCTGGCTGTTGGCATAGATGGAGCTGCTGTTGGTGGCGATCTCGGTCATCACGCGCTTGAGGTTGGTCGCAACCTCGTTGAAGTCGGTCCGAAGCCGCTCAAGATCGGCAGGGAAGGGGCCGGTGATGGCGGCGCAGAGATCTCCCTTGGACAGGCGTGTGAGGCCTTCACCGAGCGCATCGACGGCCAGTTTCAAGGCGCGCGTGTCAGCCTCCATGGTTGCCGTGCGGGTTTCGCGCTCCGTTTCATTCTGTTCGCGCTGGATTTTGCTGCTCTCTTCAAGTTCGCGCTTTTCGATCGCGGCCTTGCGGAAGAGCTCGGCTGAGTGGGCCATGCCCCCGATTTCGTCGCGCCGATCGGTGCCCTCGACCTGCGAATCGTAGTCTCCCTCGGTGATTCGCTTCATGCTGTCGCGGACGAGGTGGATGCCGTTGGCGATCGAGTTGCCATGCACGAGCTGGAGAAGGATGACTGTGATGAAGGCAAGGCTGCCCAGACCGAGCTGGAAGGTCAGCGCCTGGTCGCTTCGGTTGGTCGCCTCATTGACGTAGTCTTCGACGAGGTTGCCACCAAGGGCCGAGAGATTGTTGAGCACGCCCGCAAGTCGCTCGCCGGCGCCGTCGATCGCATCGTCAATTGCGGCATAATCTTCTTCCGGAGCTCCCGTCTCGACCATCCGCTTCAGATCAACCTGGATGGCGTTGACGACAATCTTCAGGTCGGCCTCGTAGGTGCTGACTTCTCCCGGAACACCGGCCTCGTCCGCAACCAGCTTGAGAACGGGTATGCCATCGTTCAACAGGGCCACAGCTGCGCCGATAATTTCGACACGCTCCGCTTGGATCTTGCCTTCGCCGCGATCAATGATCGTGTCCATGGCGGCCAGCACCATATTGGCATTGGCGAGCCGCATCTCGTTGATGCGTTCGACGTCGTTCTTGATTTCGATGGAGTCCTGGATCGCGGTCGATATCCGCGCATTCTGGTACCAGCCGATGGCGAGCATCGAGCCTATGCCGATCACTGCTGCGGCCCCAAGCGTCATGAGACGCTGTTTGACCGACAGGTCTCTACCCGTGATGAGATTGAACATGTAACTCCCCAGCCTCGATCCCGACGGCCCCTGCACGCCGGTGACGTGTCATGCGCAATCCGGGGAGGAGTGTCCCGGTGGACAGTCATGTCCGCCTGGCCTCGTTGGCCAGAACGCTCACGCAGAATCTCTAATATTAGTTAATCTAAAACTAACTGCGGAGAATTGCACCGCAATCTGTGCTTGTCTTTCGTCAAGAGGCTGTAATTGCCCGACGATAAAGGTGCCAAGTGGCGTGCCCGGCCACGGGTAAAACCACGAGTAGGCCGAGGAATAGGGGAATCAGCGCGGCAATCGCGAGCGCTGCCACGACGAGTCCGAATGCCAGCATGGGAGCCGGGTTTTCGATCACCGTGCGCATGCTGGTCAGCATCGCGGTGACGAAGTCGACGTCGTGATCGAGCAGCAGGGGCATGGAGATGACGGTGGCGGTGAAGAGGATCATGGCGAGCACCGCACCGACGACCGTCCCGATGGCGAGGAAAAGAAGCCCTTGCGGTGTCGTCAGCACGATATTGGCGAAGGCATCGAGGGTTGCCGGTATGCGAAAGCCCAGAAAGAGCGCCATCAGCAACCGGATCTGGTAGATCCAGATCCAGAAGATGAACAGCACGACGAAGGCCATCCAGGAGAGCTGTCGCTCGCGCTGGCGGAAGACCTCGGCCAGGATTGCCTTCCAGCCGACGGCTTCGCCCCGCTGGTTCCGGCGGCTGATCTCGTAAAGGCCGACGGCGATGAAGGGGCCGATCAAGGGGAAGCCGATGGCGACGGGAATGATCATCCAGGGCAAGTGATAATAGGTCAGCATGACCGCGATGAAGATGCCGCCCAGCGCGTAGATCGCGCCGAAGAACAGGCCGAAGGCGGGGTAGGTGCGGAAGTCGCGCCAGCCGTCTGCAAAGGCGGCGCGCACGTCTTGCATGCCCAGTGGGTTGATCTGCAGTTTTGGCAGTGAGCCGCGATCGAGTGCCTGCTGTTCCATTGGTCCCTCCCAAGACGCCTGGTCCTTGCGACAATCTGTCAGCAAATCATGATTCTCTTCCTTGATATCCGTCAAGTCGCCCTAGCTGCGCTGCGATTCTCCCGTTTCATCCTGAACAAACTGCGGTAAGATGCGGTCATGTCGGATGTCGCGCGTTCACAAAAGTGGTTGCCATACACGGCCCTGTTTCTCGCAGGCGCGGTGTTCACGCTCGCCGTGTTTCTCGGCTGGATGCGCTTCGGTGGTGAGATCTTCCTGACCCTCATCGAAAGCGGTCTGGCCTATTGCTTCTGACCAAAGCGCTTGTCACGGACCGTGACAAATCGGCGCTTATTGGCCCTTCCACACCGAGTTGAATTGCCTTCCCGTGTCGGTAGGTTTATCCGGCTTGGCAATGAATTCGGATGCAAGGGATTGCCAGCATGAAAACAGTCAGGGTCATCTTGTGGGCGGCAGTGGTCGTCATGGCGGGCGTTCTTGGCTGGCTGACCTATCAGGTGACGCAGTCGGAGCAGACGATCGCGGAAGCGCCGTTCGGCGTGCCGTTTCAGCTTGTCGACCAAAATGGTCAGCCGATCACCGAGCAGGCCTTCCGGGGTAAGCCGACAGCGCTCTTCTTCGGCTTCACCCATTGCCCGGAAGTCTGCCCGACGACGCTCTTCGAGCTTGATGGCTGGCTGAAGACGGTCGATCCCGATGCCAAGGGGCTACAGGCCTATTTCGTGACGGTGGATCCGGAGCGGGATACGCCGGAGATCCTCGGACGTTACATCTCCAACGTGACCGACCGGGTGAAGGGTATCGCCGGCGAGCCGGCGAAGATCGCCGACGTCGTGAAGGGCTTCCGCGTTTATGCCAAGAAGGTGCCGCTCGACGAAGCCAAGCCTGATGGCGACTACACCATGGACCACACGGCATCCGTCTTCCTGCTCGATGCAGAAGGTCGCTTCAAGGGGACGATTGCCTATGGCGAGAACCCCGACACGGCGATCAAGAAGCTTGAAAACCTGATGAAGGGCTGAGGTCGAGCCCTTCGCCGGAGGTTGCCATGGCGCCGTTTGCGTTGTACCGCAACGCCTGACCGCCCAGACCTTCGAGGAAGACCGATCGTGGCCGAAATCCGCCTTTATGTGACCAACACCGAAAAGAACGTCAATCGGATCCTGGATCTGATGAGCTTTGCCTTCGGCGAAGAGGATTTTGCGATCGCGACCACCGAGGTCGACGAGAAGGCGGATATCTGGGAGGCGTCCATCTATTTGATGGCCGCCGAAGAAGATGAGGTCAGGCCACGCTTCGAGGACCTGCTCGCCGAGGAATTCGCCGATACGCCGATCGAGCGGGAGGTTATTCCCGATATCGACTGGATCGCCAAATCTCTCGAAGGCTTGAAGCCGGTCCGTGCTGGACGGTTCCTGGTGCATGGATCCCATGACCGCGACAAGGTTCAGGTGCATGACGTCGCGATCGAAATCGACGCCGGCCAGGCCTTCGGGACCGGTCATCACGGCACGACGGCAGGCTGCCTTGAAGTCATCGAAAAGGTGGTTCGCTCCCGCAAGGTTCGCAATGCGCTCGACCTCGGCACAGGCAGCGGCGTTCTGGCAATCGCGGTGCGCAAGCTGCTTCCGGTGCCGGTGCTGGCGACGGATATCGATCCGATCGCTGTCCGTGTCGCGAAAGACAATGCGCGGCGCAACCAGATTGTCGATGGCATCGATTTCCGCACGGCACCCGGTTTCCATTCGACGGCGTTTCGCGAATACGGGCCCTTCGATCTCGTCATCGCCAATATTCTGGCGCGGCCGCTGATCAAGATGGCGCCGCAACTCGTCAACCATCTGGCTCCAAACGGATCCGTCGTTCTCTCCGGCATTCTGGCCGAGCAACGCTGGAAGGTCATCGCTGCTTATAGCGCTGAAGGGCTGTCCCATGTGAAGACGATCTGGCGCAATGGCTGGGTGACCATTCACTTCACGCAAGGGAAGGGCTGAGACGTAACGTCAGCCTCAGTGGCAATGAAAAAAGGCGGCTCCTTGCGGGGCCGCCTTTTTGGCATCGGCATTATGCCGCGCCGAACTCCGCGAGCGTGGGAGGAGCGCTCAAGCGGATGCTATAATTAACGGTCGTTGCGGACCGCTGCCGATCAGATGATCGAGCGCTGATGTGGGCGACGGCGCAGCTCGTCGCGGGTCAGGCCCATGGCTGCCAGCGAAGCGTCGTCAAGCGACAGCAGTGCGCCGGTTGCATAGAGATCGGCACGACGCTGGCGTGCCTCGACAAGATTGTTCAGGGCGGTACGCAGGAAAGACTTGGCCATCTCTCGGTTCCTTCTCAGTTTCGGACGCTTGTTTTGTCGTCCTCGATGACCCTGATATAGTCCCATTGTCTCGGTTCAGTCAGATGGCTTGGAGCACGGGAGATCTGCGTTTGCTGCATAGCAACATAAGCTCTGCCTGAAATTGCGGCATATCTGTTTTAGAGGGGCGGCATCTGCTGCGAAACGATGCGCCGGTGGTGGTGAGGGCAGGGTGGCCTTGCTATAAGCGCTGACAGAATCCGTAACTCAGCGCGAGCAAGTCCCATGTTTCAGTCCTTCGAGGTCAAGTCCACGCCGCTTCACGGCAAGTCCCGCATCGCAGCGATCCGCGGCTTGTTTGGCGAACTGGGAATCGATGGGGTGCTCGTTCCGCGCTCGGATGAGTATCTGGGTGAGTATGTTCCGGAATCCGCCGAGCGCCTTGCCTGGGCGACCGGGTTTACCGGGTCGGCCGGCATGCTGATGGTGACCGAAACTCTGGCTGTCGTCTTTGTCGACGGGCGCTATGTCACGCAGCTTGCCCAGCAGGTGGATCCTGCCGTCTTCACGCCTGGCGATCTCGTCGGCGAACCGCCGCACAAGTGGATCGAGAACCGGGCACCGAAGGGTTTCCGCCTCGGCATCGATCCCTGGATGCACACAGGCGCCGAAGTGCGCCGGCTGGAGAAGGCGCTGGCCGACAAGGGCGGCAGTCTTGTCTTCCTTCCCTTCAACCCTGTTGATCGCCTCTGGACGGATCGCCCGGCCGAGCCGAAGGGCGCCGTGATGATCCAGGCCCTCAATCAGGCGGGTGCATCGGCTGCTGACAAGCTGAAGAAGATCAGCGCCGATCTGACCGAAAGGAATCTGGCGGCTGTTCTGATTACCGATCCCTCGTCGGTGGCCTGGATCTTCAATCTGCGTGGCAGTGACGTGCCGCACACGCCGCATCCGCTGTCGCGGGCGATCATCAAGGCAGACGGTTCGGCCGAACTCTTCCTCGACAGCGCAAAGACCAATCTCGAGGTCGAGAGCTATCTGCGCGACCTCTGCGAACAGGTTGATCCTGCCGTCCTGTCCGAGCGACTGGAGCGCGTGGCCCGTGACGGCGCCCGCATCCTCGTCGATCCCGATCTCGCGCCATACGCACTCTCTCGCATGATCCGCGACAGTGGCGGCGAGGTGGTCGAGGGCAATGATCCGGCAAAGCTCGGCCGCGCCGTGAAGAACATGGTCGAGCTCAACGGCTCGGCTGCCGCTCATCTGCAGGATGGCGTGGCCATGGTGGAGTTCCTGCATTGGTTTGACGAGCAGCCGCATGGCAGCCTGACCGAAATCGCAGCGGCGCAGAAGCTGGAAGCCGTGCGCGCCTCGGTCGGCGAGCGCATGCAGAACCCGCTCAAGGATATTTCCTTCGACACGATCTCCGGTGCCGGCGAGAATGCCGCGATCATGCATTACCGCGTGACTACGGAGAGCGACCGACAGATCCGGTCGGCCGAGATGTTTCTAATCGATTCGGGCGCGCAGTACGTGAACGGCACCACGGACATCACCCGCACGCTCGCCGTCGGGGAGGTGCCGGACGAGCAGAAGCGTTTCTTCACGCTGGCTTTGAAGGGCATGATTGCGATCAGCACGGCGCGTTTCCCGAAGGGCACGCGCGGCTGTGACCTCGATCCGCTGGCCCGTATCGCGCTGTGGAAGGCCGGTGCGGACTTTGCCCATGGCACTGGCCACGGCGTCGGCTCCTATCTCTCCGTACATGAAGGTCCGCAGCGTATCGCCCGGCTTTCGACGCAAGAACTGCTGCCCGGCATGATCCTGTCCAACGAGCCCGGGTACTATCGTCCCGGCAGCTTCGGTATCCGCATCGAGAACCTGATCTATGTGCGCGAGGCCGAGGCGATCGAGGGTGGCGACCAGCCGATGCTCGGTTTCGAGACGCTGACCTTCGTGCCGATCGATCGCAACCTCATCGTCGAGGACCTGCTGACGCGCGACGAGCTACAGTGGCTCGACGCCTATCATGCCAAGACCCGCGAAGAGTTGTCGCCGCTGATTGCCGATGCCGCTACGCGCGAGTGGCTGGAGCAGGCAACGGCGCCGTTTGGGCGCTGAGGATCAGCCGATCAACTGGCGCATCAGCATGACAGTGGCCCAGCCGCCGATCAGCATGGGGATGGCGCCGAAGCGCAAGCCGATCAGGAGGGCCACGGCCATCGCGACCTTCACGTCGATCTCGCCATAGAAGAAGGCGGGTGCAACGAGGGCGGTCAGGACGGCTGCAGGAACGGCATTGAGGGCCGCCTCCAGGCGTGGCGGCATGGATTTCAGCCGCTTGACGAGCACATAACCTGCGATGCGGGTAAGGAAGGTCGCGGCGGCCGCGGCCGCGATCAGAAGCGTCATGTAGGGCGTGAGCAGGGTGGTCATGGTGCCGTCTCCTCACGGGCGGCAGGCAGCGGGAGAACAGCCGCGAGAAGAATGCCTGCGAGGGCGCCGACGCTGATGTGCCAGGGGGCGCCGATCAGGTGCTGGGCAATCACCGAAACCACGGCACTGATGGCGACGATCATCAGGAAATTGCCGCGCTTGCGGAAGCCGAGGACCAGGCCGAGGAAATAGATCGGCAGCAGGACGTCGATGCCCCAGTCGGCGGGATTGCCGATGACGCTGCCGAGCGCCCCACCGACACCACTCATGGCGACCCAGGGCACGTAGATCATCGCGCCGAAGCCGAGATACCAGGGAAAGCTCACCTCGCGGCCGCTCTCGCCGCGGGCGACGGCTTCTGCGAACTGCGGATCGGTGAGCAGGAAGAAGCTCAGCATCTTCTGGGGGAACGTGTAGTGGTCGATGAAGGGGGTGAGCGCAGCCGAATAGAGGACGTGGCGGAAGTTCACGGCCAGCATCGAGAGGATAACGACCCACATGGGCACGTTCTGGCCGAACAGTTCGATGCCGACCAACTGGCTGGCGCCGGCATAGACGGTCGCGCTCATCAGGGCTGCTTCGGCGACCGTCTGGCCATTGGCGACGGCTACGGCTCCGAACAGGATCGCAAAGGGACCCGCAGAGATGATGACGGGAAGTGCCTTCAGCGCACCTTGGGCGAATTCGGATCGGGACATCTCGGCAATTCTCGCGTTTCTCTGCTGGCTAAAGCCTGTTTGTCCGGTGGACAAACCAATTCCGCTGATGGAACGACCATCGTCGTTGATGATTGCCCATTGCCATTGGACGGTTGCCGTCGTCTTGTCGAAAAGTCGCAACCGGGCATGGTGGAGCTTGAGCAGGCAGGATGGATAAGGATCTGATCAGCCGTGAAGAGAAGGAGCGCTTGCTCCTCAGGGTTCAGCGCCATCTGTCGGACGAAGCCGAGGTGGAACTCGGACGGTTCGAGGCCGAGACACTCGTCGACCTCGTAGCGAAACTGATCGGCCCGTTTTACTACAACAAGGGACTGCGCGATGCGCAGGCGCTCCTTGCCCGGCAGGTCGACCAGATCAACGATGCACTTTACGAAATGGAGCGCCTGCCGGAGACGTGACTACTTCTTTGTGCGGATCTGGAACGTGTGTTCCTGACCCGGGAAGATGCGCTCCTTGACTTCGGCGGCGTAGTCGCTGGCCGCCTTGTCGATGACCTCCGCCAGCTCGCTATAGTGCTTGACGAAGCGCGGCTTGAACTCGTTGAACAGGCCGAGCATGTCGTCGGAGACGAGGATCTGGCCGTCACAGGCGGGCGAGGCGCCGATGCCGATGGTTGCTGCCTTTACCGTGGTGGTGATCTCGCGGGCGAGCGGCTCGACAGTGCCTTCGATCACCATGGCAAAGGCGCCAGCTTCGTCGATCGCTTTCGCGTCGCGGCGGATCTTGTCCTGCTCGGCTTCGCTGTGGCCCTTGGAGCGGTAGCCGCCCGAGGTGTTTACCTGCTGCGGCATCAGGCCGATATGACCGAAGACCGGAACGCCGCGGCTGACGAGGAATTCGACCGTCTCTGCCATTTCAGCGCCGCCTTCGAGCTTCACGCCGTCGCAGCCGGTTTCCTTCATCAGGCGCACGGCATTGCGGAAGGCCTGTTCCTTGCTTTCTTGATAGGAGCCGAAGGGCAGGTCGACGATCACGCAGGCGCGCGACGTGCCGCGCATGGTTGCCTGGCCGTGGGCGACCATCATGTCCATGGTGACGCCAACCGTGGTTTCCATGCCGTAGAGCACCATGCCGAGACTGTCTCCGACGAGCAGCAGATCACAGTGGCGGTCGAGGATGCGCGCGACCGGCGTCGTATAAGCGGTCAGCGAGACGATCGGCCTCACGCCCTTGAGGGCCGTGATATCGGCCGGGGTGAAGCGCTTCTGGCGGGGTGGTGTGCTCATGTCAGGCGGCCTCCATGCCGGTGGCGGCCGCTTGGCCGATGATGCGGTTGTCGAGAAGCTTGGTCTTGCCGAAGCGAACGTACAACAGCACGAGCGCGGTGGCATTCACCGTCTCGATGCGCTCCAGGGTGCGCGGATCGCGGATCGCGACGACCTCGGGTTCTGCAAGCGGTTCGGTCCGGATGAACTCGATCAGCTTGCTTTCCAGCGTCGCCACGTCGCGCAGCCCGGTCAGCAGCAGGCGCTCGGCTTCGGCGAGCGCCTTCGGCACGATGACCGCTGCAGCGCGCTCGGCGGGCGAGAGATAGACATTGCGGGACGAGCAGGCGAGGCCATCGGCCTCCCGCACGGTTGCGACAGGCACGACGCGGACCGGTTGGGCGAGATCCTCGACCATCTTCTGGATGATCGTGACCTGCTGATAGTCCTTCTCACCGAAATAGGCGGCGTCCGGCTGCACGATGTTGAAGAGCTTGGTGACAACGGTTGCCACGCCGGCAAAATGGCCGGGGCGAGCCTCGCCCTCAAGCTCGGAGCCAAGCTTCGGCAGGTCGACGACCGTCTGCATCGGTTCCGGATACATATCCTCGACGCCGGGGGCGAAGAGATAATCCACGCCTGCGTCTTCCAGCATGGCGCTGTCGCGGGCGAGGTCACGGGGATATTTTTCGAGATCCTCGTTTTTGCCGAACTGCAGCGGATTGACGAAGATCGAGACGACGGTGACGTCGTTTTCAGACTTGGCGCGGCCGACAAGGCTCAAGTGGCCCTGATGCAGGTAACCCATGGTCGGCACGAAGCCGATGGTCTGGCCGGCACGGCGGCGGGGCGCGAGCTTCTGTCGCAAAGCGGCGATCGTGGTGACGATTTCCATGACCGGCGTCCTCCCTGTCTTCTCACTGGCTCGGCTCTAGCGCTTGCCACCAAAAAAGGCAATCGCACGAATCCTTTGCAAAAACTTCCTCAGAAACCGATTCGGCCGCTGTCGGTGATCTCGACGCCTGCAAGGCCCATGGCTTCGAGGGCCTCCTCGACGCCTTTCGGATCGATCCCGCGGCAGCCGTCGGCGATCAGCCGGACCTTCACGCCCGGCAGCATGTCGACCGCGTCGAGCGCCGAGAACTTGACGCAATAGTCCGTGGCGAGGCCCATGACGTCGAGTTCGGTTGCGCCCTTCGTCTTCAGCCATTCGCCAAGACCCGTAAGCGCCGCCTTGTCGTTGTCGCGAAAGGCCGAATAGCTGTCGACATCAGGGTTCTCACCCTTGCGCTGGATGAAGTCGATGCGGGTGGTTTCGAGATCCGGATGGAAGTCCGCATCCACCGTGCCCTGCACGCAGTGATCGGGCCACATGACCTGCGGCTGGCCGGAGAGCTCTCCCATGTCGAAAGGCTTCTTGCCTGCATGTTGGGAGGCGAAGCTTCCATGGTTGGCGGGATGCCAATCCTGCGATGCGACGACCAGGTCATAGGCGCCGCTCGCCATCAGGCGGTTTGCGACGGGGACGACCGCATCGCCTTCCGCCACCGGCAGATTGCCGCCGGGGCAGAAGCCGTTCTGGATGTCGATGAGCAGCAGGGCCTTGGTCATGATCGGGCTCCATTTCTTGTGCGGCGCAAGATGGCAATGACGGCGCTCAGGATCAAGGGCGATACTCGCGATTTCAGCGGGTTCCGAAAGATGGAACAATCGATTGGTTCCATCGTTCCGACTGGAGTCGTTCTTCGACCCGGCCGCGTCTGCGGTCAGATCCGCAATTTTCAAAAAATCGAATGGAACCGGCATGTTTCTCATCGTTACCGCCGTCGTCTTCGGGATCCTGGGGCTTGTCCTCGGGGCAGGGGGCATTCAGCTCCTGACCCTGGGTGGCAGTCCCTATTTCCTTCTAGCCGGGCTTGCCTTCCTGGCCACCGCTATCCTGCTTTACCTCAAGCGTGCCGAGGCGCTGTGGGTTTACGGCGTGTTCATCCTCGTGAGCCTCGTCTGGGCGGTCATGGAAGTCGGTCTCGACTGGTGGCAGCTCGGACCGCGCGGTGGTCTCATCGTCGTGCTTGGCCTGTGGCTGATGCTGCCTGCGATCCGCAAGCGTCTTGGCCCGGCGCATCGTCGCGACCGCGTGGCGGCACCCGTGTTGCCGGTTGCCGTGCCGGTCCTCATCGCCGTGGTCGTCGCCGGCATTTCCCTGTTCGTCGAGACCTATGGGCACGAAGGTGCGCTTCCGACCGAACAGGTCGCAGCCGCTCCCGCTCTCGGGGGCGATGTACCGGATGGCGACTGGCACCAGTATGGCCGCACGAATTACGGTCAGCGCTATTCGCCGCTCACCCAGATCAACACGGACAATGTCAAGGATCTCAAGATCGCCTGGACCTATCAGACCGGCGACGTGAAGCTGCCGCAGGACGTCGGCGAGACGACCTACCAGGTGACGCCGCTCAAGGTCGACGACACGCTCTATCTCTGCACGCCCCACAACTGGGCGATTGCCGTCGATGCAGCGACCGGTGAGGAGAAGTGGAAGTTCGATCCGAATGCAGGCCTCGAACCCGACCGCCAGCACCAGACCTGCCGCGGCGTTACGTATTACAAGGATCCGGCTGCTGTCGAAGGCACTGTCTGCGCCGAACGCGTCTATCTGCCGACGTCGGATGCGCGCCTGATCGCCCTCGATGCCGGCACCGGCGCCATCTGCGAAAACTTCGCCAATGGCGGAACTCTGCAGCTTGAGCAGAACATGCCCTACAACCCGGCGGGTTATTATTACTCGACCTCGCCGCCGGTCATCGCTGCCGGCAAGATCATCATCGGCGGTGCCGTCAACGACAACTATTCGACCCAGTCGCAGTCTGGCGTAATCCGCGCCTTCGACGTCAACACCGGTGCGCTTGTCTGGAACTGGGACAGCGGCAACCCGACTGCCACGGCACCGATCGCTGCCGACCAGACTTACACGGCCAATTCGCCGAACAGCTGGTCGATCTTCTCGGTCGATGAGGCGCTTGGCCTTGTCTATATCCCGCTCGGCAATCAGGTTCCCGACCAGCTCGGCATGGGACGCAGCGAGAGTGTGGAGAAATACTCCTCCTCGATCGTCGCGCTCGACGTCAATACCGGCCAGGATCGGTGGGTTCGTCAGACCGTGCACCACGACCTCTGGGACATGGATGTGCCGGCGCAGCCAGTGCTGATGGACCTTAACCGCGAAGACGGCACCGTTGTGCCGGCACTGATCGGGCCGACGAAGCAGGGCGACATCTACGTGCTGGACCGGCGCAGTGGCGAGCCGATCATTCCTGTTCGCGAACTGCCGGCACCCGGCGGGGCGATCCCCGAAGACTTCGCCGCGCCGACACAGCCGATTTCGGATCTGACCTTCCGGCCGCCGACAATGACCGAAAGCAATATGTGGGGACTGACCATCATCGACCAGATGATGTGCCGCATCCAGTTCCACCAGCTGAAATACGAAGGGCAGTACACGCCGCCATCGCTTGAAGGCACGCTGGTCTATCCCGGCAATTTCGGTACGTTCAACTGGGGCTCGGTCGCAGTCGATCCGGAGCGGCAGGTGATGTTCGGCATGCCGACCTATCTGGCGTTCACCTCGAAGCTGGTTCCGCGTTCGGACATCCCGCCGAAGGAGGAGGGTGCGACAGGGTCCGAGCAGGGGCTGAACCGCAATGAGGGTGCACCTTACGGCGTCATCATGGGTCCGCTCCTGTCGCCGCTCGGCATTCCCTGCCAGGCGCCGCCATGGGGCACGATTGCCGGTGTCGATCTGAAGACGGGTGAGATCGCCTATCAGAAGCGGAATGGCACGGTTTACGACATGACGCCGCTGCCGCTGCCGTTCAAGGTGGGCGTGCCCGGCATCGGCGGACCTATGATCACCAAGGGCGGCGTGGTCTTCCTCGGTGCAGCCGTCGATAACTATCTGCGTGCGTATGACCTCACCACAGGCGATCAGCTCTGGGAAAGCCGTCTGCCGGCAGGTGGCCAGGCAACGCCGATGACCTATGCGCTGGACAATGGCAAGCAGTACATCGTCATGGTGGCCGGTGGGCATGGCTCGGTCGGCACGACACCGGGTGATTATGTCATCGCCTACACGCTGCCGGACTGACGCTTGAAGCCCTTGAACCCGCCCGATCACCCCGGGCGGGTTCACTTTCGGGACACTTCGGCGTGTCACGGCTTGATGCGAAACGGAACGTTAACCATGTGATTCTAAACACATGCCGTAACGTGAGGATGTTTCGCATGAGTAGCCAAGCCATGAACGGCACGACCAACCCGACCATCGCCTTCTTTCCGCTCGCGAACCGTAGGGATCTGGTGCGCCGCTCCGCGATCGAACTCGATCGCCTGAATGGCTATGCCGCGACCGAGTTCTGGAAGACGACCTGCCGGGGCCTCGGTAACGAACTTCTGGCGCTGGGCTGCCCGGAAGACGAAATGCGCGCCGAGATCATGGACTTCCAGGCGGCTGTCCAGATCGAGCTGATGTGGCTGCACCGCGAGGAAGCAGCCCAGGGCTGAGACCTTCGCTGCCGCATACTGCCCAAGACTTCCCTGTTGGCAACGCGGCTGGCCGCTTGTCCGAGGGGCCAGGCCTCCGTTAAGACCTAGCGGAGTTTCCGATCCCCATTCGAGCAGCGCGCCTTGGCCAAACTTCATTTCATCTACGCCACCATGAATGCCGGCAAATCGACTTTGCTTTTGCAGGCGGCCTATAACTATCAGGAACGCGGCATGCGGGTGGCCATGCTGATCAGCGCGCTCGACAATCGCGCGGGCAAGGGCTTCATCGGGTCGCGGATCGGGCTGAAGGCAGAAGCCGATGCCTTCGGTCAGGAAGAGGATCTCTTCGCCGCCATCAAGGCAGATCATGAGACTTCACCATTGTCTTGCGTCTTCGTCGATGAGGCGCAGTTTCTGACAACCGATCAGGTCTGGCAGTTGTCGCGTGTTGTCGACGTTCTCGATCTCCCGGTCATGGCCTATGGTCTGCGCACGGATTTTCGCGGCGAGCTCTTCCCGGGATCTCGTGGTCTGCTGGCGATTGCTGACGAACTGACGGAAGCGCGGTCGATCTGCCACTGCGGCCGCAAGGCGACCATGGTCGTGCGCATGGGCGAGGACGGCAAGGCACAACGGGATGGCGCGCAGGTTCTGATTGGCGGCAACGAGACCTATACGTCGCTCTGCCGCCGTCACTGGCAGCTCGCCTTCTCGGCGGAAGAAGTTCACGACGCCGCCTGAGGCTTACGACCGTCGGCCTTGCTGCGAAGCAAGTAGCCCCACGAACATGGGGCTTCAGGCCTTCTCTACAAATCCGTCCAACACGCGCTTCTGACCGGCGCGGTCGAAATCGATTGTCAGCTTGTTGCCTTCAATAGACGAAATATTGCCGTTGCCGAACTTGATGTGAAAGACGCGGTCGCCAACGGAAAAGCGGGAGGGTTCGGTCGCCGTCGATTTGGCGACCAGTTCGCCGTCGATGGTCTTCGCCCTCGGGCCGCTTTCACCGTAGCCGATCCGCTCCACGGCATGGCCCGAGCGATTGCCCCAGTTGTCGCGGGTCGCATCCGTCTTGTTCGCCTGGGCACGCTTCCAGCCGGGTGTCGAATAGCTGTTCTGGAAGGGTTCCTGCTTGTCGAAGCGGGACTGGCCGTAAGGGTTGCGGCCATAACCGCCATAGGAGGTCTCGGCTTCTGCCACCTCGACATGGGCGGGCGGCAGTTCTTCGAGGAAACGTGAAGGCAGGGTAGATTGCCAGAGGCCGTGGATGCGGCGGTTCGAGACGAACCAGATATGGCAGCGGCGCTTGGCACGCGTGATGCCGACGTAAGCCAGGCGGCGTTCCTCTTCGAGGCCAGAGCGGCCGCCTTCATCCAGCGCGCGCTGATGGGGAAACAGGCCTTCTTCCCAGCCGGGAAGGAAGACGGTTTCGAATTCCAAGCCCTTGGCCGAATGCAGCGTCATGATCGATACGGCGTCGAGGTTTTCGTTGGTCTCGGCATCCATGACCAGTGAAACATGCTCTAGGAAGCCGCGCAGGCTCTCGAAGGCTTCCATCGAGCGGATGAGTTCCTTGAGGTTTTCCAGACGTCCGGGGGCTTCGGCCGACTTGTCGTTCTGCCACATGGCCGTGTAGCCGCTCTCGTCGAGGATCTGCTCGGCGAGTTCGGTATGGGGCGTGTTTTCGAGCAGAGACTGCCAGCGGCGGAAATCGGTGACGACGTCGAAGAGCGCCTTGCGGGCCTTTGGTTTCAGCTCGTCCGTTTCGATTATGTCGGTTGCGGCCGCCAGCATAGGGATGTCGCGGGCCCGGGCATAATCGTGCAGATTGCGGATCGTCGTGTCACCCAGGCCGCGTTTCGGCGTGTTGACGATGCGCTCGAAGGCCAGGTCGTCGGCCGGCTGACAGACGAGGCGGAAGTAGGCCATGGCATCGCGGATTTCGAGGCGCTCGTAAAAGCGCGGACCGCCAATGACGCGGTAGTTGAGGCCGAGCGTGACGAAGCGGTCTTCGAATTCGCGCATCTGGAAGGAGGCGCGAACGAGGATTGCCATGTTGTTCAGCGGATGCTGATTGCGCTGGAGCTGTTCGATCTCCTCGCCGACGGCACGGGCCTCTTCTTCCGAATCCCAGGCGGCATGCACGACGACCTTGTCGTCGTTCGGATCGACACGGTCGGTGAACAGCGTCTTGCCGAGGCGGCCTTCGTTATGGGCGATCAGGAAGCCGGCGGCGCCCAGAATGTGTTCGGTCGAACGGTAGTTGCGCTCGAGCTTGATGACCTTGGCGCCGGGAAAATCCTTCTCGAAACGCAGGATGTTGTCGACTTCCGCGCCGCGCCAGCCATAGATCGACTGGTCATCGTCGCCGACGCAGCAGACGTTTTGCGGCACGCCGGGCGGACGCTGGGCTAGCAGGCGCAGCCACATGTACTGGGCGGTGTTGGTGTCCTGATACTCGTCGACCAGCACGTATTTGAAGCGCTGGTGGTATTCCTTGAGAACGTCCGGGTTCGCCTTGAACATGCGGATCGGATGCAGCAGCAGGTCGCCGAAGTCGCAGGCATTCAATGCCTGAAGCCGCTTCTGGTAGGCGGCATAGAGTTCGCGGCCCTTGCCATTGGCAAAAGCCCGCGCATCGCCTTCCGGTATCTGTGCCGGGTCCAACCCCTTGTTCTTCCAGCCGTCGATCATCTGGGCAAACTGCTTGGCGGGCCAGCGCTTGTCGTCGAGACCCTCGGCCTGGATGATCTGCTTGATCAGCCGCACGACGTCGTCTGTGTCGAGAATGGTGAAACTGGAGGTAAGGTCCACCAGTTCGGCATGGCGGCGGAGCAACTTGACGCCGATCGAGTGGAAGGTGCCGAGCCAGGGCATGCCCTCGACCGCGCCACCGACAAGATGGCCGATGCGCTCCTTCATCTCGCGCGCGGCCTTGTTGGTGAAGGTCACGGCAAGAATCTGGCTCGGGAAGGCGCGGTTGGTGGCGAGGATGTGGGCAATACGGGTGGTGAGTACACGCGTCTTGCCCGTGCCGGCACCTGCGAGCACGAGGACAGGGCCATCGACGGTCTCGACCGCTTCGCGCTGTTCCGGGTTGAGGCCTGAGAGATAGTCGGGCGCACGTGCCTGGTCGCGGGCGGCCATGGCGCGGGCCGCAATGCCGAGGCCGCCGCCGGAGGGCACGCCTGGCCCAGGTGCCGGAACTGGGGCAGGGGAAGCGGCCGGCTTGCGCGGCGCAGGCTCTTCATCGAAGAAGGGAATGTCGTCGAAACCGTTACTCATGCGGCTCAATGTAGTGATTCGGGTCGGAAAGGCCAGTGACGGCGTTCTGGTTTTATTCCTCGCGCCCGCCAACCCACGGATTTCCGAGGTCTTCCGCCTCCCCTCATGCTACAATCCCGCAAACAGTGGAATGACCGCCTCAATGGTCAGCGCGATCACGCTGGCGTGAAAAGTTGCGAGATTACAAATCAGTAAGCTTGCCGTTCAGGCATTGCCAGTTCCGGTTTGCGCCCGATACTTAACCACCATCATCCAGTTCGATTTATTTGGAGCCTTGCATGCCGCTTTGGAAGCAACTCGCCATCAGTATTGCCCTTCTTTTCGTTGGCCTCTGTTCCTGGGTCTATCTCTCGCCAGGTGCCGGCCAGACGCTGGTGTCCATGGGGGTTCCGGCATCTGCCGTCGCACTCATCTCGGGTGGCGGCGCTGAAGGAGCGGGCGAGGGCCAACGTGGCCAGGGGCAGGGCGGACAGCAGGCGCAGTCCGCCGGGCAAGGCTCTGGACAGGGCTCCGGACAGGGACAAGGTCAGGGCAATCGTCGTGGCGGTGGCAACCAGGCCATTCTTGTCGCCACCCAGCCGGTCGCCATGGGTGTGGTCAACGATCGGCTGAGCGCAATCGGCGATGGCGAGGCAATCGAAGCCGTGACCGTCATGCCGCAGGCTTCTGGGACGATCGCTGAAATCCTCGTTTCCTCGGGCCAGAAGGTGACGAAGGGCGATGTAATCGCCCGGCTCGATCGTGAGGAACAGGTGATCCTGCGTGACCAGGCCGCCGTTGCGCTGCGCAGTGCGAAGGAAAAGGCCGAGTCCTACCGAAACCTGCAGAGCTTCTCGCGCCTCGACGTCCTTGATGCGCAGATTGCCGAGGAACAGGCGCAGTTGCAGCTGACCACCGCTGAACTCAATCTGAAGCGTCGTGACATCGTGGCCCCGATCGACGGCATCATCGGTATCGTCGGCATCAGCGTCGGTGACAATGTGACGAATAGCACGGCTATCGTGTCCCTCGACAATCGCAGCCAGTTGCTGGTCGATTTCTGGGCCCCGGAGCGTTTCGCTGTGGCCGTGCGCCCAGGCATGCCGGTCGAGGCCAATTCCGTCTCGCGTCCGGGGCAGGTCTTCCAGGGCAGCGTGGAAGCGGTCGACAGCCGCGTTGACGAGGCAAGCCGCACCATCCGGATCCGCGCCAAGATCGACAATCCCGATGACGTTCTGCGCGCGGGCATGTCTTTTGCCGTCGGCATGCGCTTCCCGGGCGACAGCTATGCGGCGGTCAACCCGCTTGCCGTCCAGTGGGACGGCGAAGGCTCTTTCGTCTGGCAGATCGTCGATAACAAGTCTGTGAAGACGCGCGTGCGGATCGTCCAGCGTAATTCCGACCAGATCCTGGTCGAGGCGCAGCTGAAGGCGGGTGACCTGGTTGCCGTCGAGGGCCTGCAGCGCGTGCGCGAGGGTGGAACGGTTGAGATTGCCGGTGAGCCCAAGGCAGGTTCCGAGGAGGTTGCCGTACGATGAGCGCGACAGAGAACGGTTCCGAACAGTCCGGGCGCAGCTTCACCGCGCTCTTTGTCCGCCGGCCGGTTCTGGCGGCGGTCCTCAACACCCTTCTTGTCGTCGCAGGTCTTGCAGCGCTCGCAGGTATCGAAATCCGCGAACTGCCTGACGTCGACCAGCCGGTGATCACGGTCAGCACCGATTACGACGGTGCGTCTGCGCAAACCATGGACCAGGAGGTCACCCGGATCATCGAGGGCGCCGTTGCCCGCGTGAGCGGTCTGAAATCCATGTCGTCGCGCTCCTCATTCGGGGAAAGCCGGACGACGCTCGAATTCAGCGACAATGTCGATCTCGCCGTTGCTGCAAACGATGTGCGCGATGCGCTCGGACGGGTGCGCAACCAGTTGCCCGACGACACGGACGAGCCGCGTATCGTCAAGGCGGATGCCGATTCCCAGCCGATCATGCGGCTTGCCGTGACATCCACGACGCTCTCCATGGAAGACTTGACGCTGCTGGTGGAGAACGAGATCTCCGACCGACTGGCTGCTGTCGAAGGCGTCGCCGACGTCCAGATCTATGGCGACCAGGAAAAGGTCTTCCTCATCGACGTCAACCAGGCGGCGCTTGCGAGCCGCGGTCTGAGTGTGGCGAGCCTTGCAACCGCGTTGCAGAATTCCTCGCTCGACGTTCCCGCAGGCTCCCTTGAATCGCAGACGCAGGACATCGTCGTCCGGGCGACAGCCAGCCTCACCACGGTCGATGATTTCGAGAACGTGCTGATCGGTGAGCGCGTGCGGTTGCGCGACGTGGCAACCGTGACGCTCGGCCCCGATGATGGCTCGACCTCGCTTCGATCCAACGGCGTCCAGGGTGTCGGCCTTGGCATCATTCGCCAGGCGCAGTCCAATACGCTGAACATCTCGGCAGGCGTGCATGCCGCCGTGGATGCGATGGCGAGCGCGCTGCCGGAGGGTACGCGGGTGATCATCACCAGTGACGACGCGGTCTTCATTCAGGGCGCGCTGCACGAAGTCGAGCTGGCACTCGGTCTCTCCGCCGTGATCGTTCTCGTCGTGCTTTATCTCTTCCTGCGCGATTGGCGGGCGACCTTGATCCCGGCATTGACCATGCCGGTTGCTCTGATCGGGACGCTGGTTGCGATCTATCTTGTCGGCTTCTCGCTCAATATCCTGACCCTGCTTGCGATTGTGCTTGCGACCGGTCTCGTTGTCGACGACGCGATCGTGGTGCTCGAAAACATCGTGCGTCGGCGGTCCGAGGGTATGGGACCGCGGGCGGCTGCCGTGCTAGGCACGCAAGAGGTGTTCTTCGCCGTGCTTGCGACCACTGCAACGCTTGCCGCGGTTTTCGTGCCGCTCTCCTTCCTGCCTGGTCAGCTCGGTGGTCTTTTCCGCGAGTTCGGTTTCGTGCTCGCCTTCGCCGTGCTGCTGTCCTCGGTCACGGCACTGACATTGTGCCCGATGATGGCATCGCGCATGCTGACGCGGGAAACCAAGGAAGATCACGGCATATTGGGCGCCTTCGGCAATCGCTTTGCCGGTTTTTATGCCCGGACGCTCCGGGCCTGCCTCGGCAACCCGCTGATCGTCGGCGTTTTCGCCCTGGTGTTCTCCGCTGCGGCCTATGTGGCCTTCACGGCGATCCAGAGCGAAATCACACCGCGCGAAGACCGCTCCATGGTGATGATGCGGCTTTCGACACCGCAGGGGTCCAGCCTGTCCTACACGCGCGATCAGCTGCAGCGGGTCGAAGAGAACCTCAAGCCACTGCGCGACAGCGGTGAGATCCAGAATATCTTCTCGATCTCGGGTCAGGGCTCCTCCAACAGCGCCTTCATGGTGATGACGCTGGCGCCCTGGTCGGAACGCGAGCGGACCCAGGACCAGATCGTGCAGGACGTGAATGCCGCCGCCGCCCAGGTGCCGGCGCTGCGCGGCAACGTCTTCCAGTCGAACAGTCTTCGCATTCGCGGGGCCGGCAGCGGCCTTCAGATGGCGGTCGTTGGCTCGAACCACGAGACGCTGACGGCAGCCGCACTGCAGATTGTCGATCAGCTCCGGGACCGGCCGGAGTTCCAGACGCCTCGTCTCGACAACGAGCCGAGCCAGGCGCAGATCTCCGTCACTATCGACCGTGAGCGCGCGTCCGATCTCGGCATCGATATCGGGGCGATCGGCACGTCGTTGCAGGCGCTGCTCGAGGGCCGCTCGGTCACCGACGTCTTTGTCGACGGTAACTCGATCCCGGTTCGTCTGGTGTCGAGCACGCAGCCGATCAACGATCCGACGGATCTCGAGAACATCTTCCTGACGACATCGGACGGCCGCGTTGTGCCGATGTCTTCGATCGCGTCTCTTGAGGAAAATGCCGTTTCGCCGACGTTGAACCGCGAGCAGCAGCTTGCCTCGGTCTCCTTCTCGGCGGGCCTTGGCGATGGTGTTGCCCTCGGTGACGCCGTTGAGATGGTGACGGAGATTGCCCAGCCGCTTCTGCCGCCGGGTTCGCGTCTGCTTCCGCTCGCCGAGGCCGCGACGTTGGAGCAGAACAGCTATGGCATGGCGCTGACCTTCGGCTTTGCGATTGCGATCATCTTCCTCGTGCTCGCGGCGCAGTTCGAAAGCGTGGTGTCCTCGCTGATCATCATGGCAACAGTGCCTCTCGGTCTCGCCTGTGCCGTGTTCGCGCTCGTCGTCACGGGATCGTCGCTCAACGTCTACAGCCAGATCGGCCTTGTCCTGCTTGTCGGGGTCATGGCGAAGAACGGCATCCTGATTGTCGAATTCGCCAATCAGCTGCGCGACCGGGGGCTCTCCGTGCGCAAGGCGATCGAGACCGCCTGCACGATCCGTCTGCGTCCTGTCATGATGACGATGATCGCGACCGTGCTGGGTGGTGTGCCGCTCGTGCTTGCCCAAGGGGCCGGTGCGGAAGCGCGCATTGCGCTCGGCTGGGTGATCGTCGGCGGTCTCGGCTTTGCGACGCTGGTGACGCTCTATATCACACCGGTCGCCTATCTGATGCTCGCCCGCTTCTCCAAGCCGCATGCTCAGGAGGAAGCGCGCCTGAAGACGGAACTGGAGGATGCGACGCTCAAGATCGCCAATGATGCGGGCTTGCCGCCGCGGATCGCGGCAGAGTGACGGGGAGGGGCGCGATGCTCCTCCTGCGCCCTTCGGACGTCTGGACAATTCCCGAACCCTATCCCATAGCAGGGGCGTGTCGGCGCAGTGCCGATGCGCCCCATGACACTGTATCGGGAGGTCGCGGATGGCCCGCAAGGATGTGATCGACGGCAAGCGCAACGAAGAGGGCATCGCGCTGGTTTTGCCCATCCTCAAGCAGCGTTTCGGTGAGCGTTTCCAGACCGGACAATCCTTCCGTGACCAGCACAGTCACACCACCACCTATCTGCCGTCGCAACGGCCCGATGGGGTCGTCTTTGTCGAAAGCAGCGACGATGTGCGGGAGGTGGTCCGGGTTTGTGCCGCCCATCGCGTGCCGATCGTGCCCTTCGGCACGGGCTCCTCGCTCGAGGGACAGGTCAATGCGCCCTTCGGCGGCATTTCGGTCGATTTCACCCGGATGAACCGGATCATCAGCGTGAATGCCGAGGATCTCGACTGCACCGTGGAGCCCGGCGTAACCCGTGAGGACCTCAACACCTATCTGCGCGATACCGGCCTGTTCTTCCCCATCGATCCCGGTGCCAATGCCTCGCTCGGCGGCATGACGGCCACGCGGGCATCCGGCACCAATGCGGTGCGCTACGGCACGATGAAGGACAATGTGCTGGCGCTTACCGTCGTCACCGCTGATGGTGAGGAGATCCGCACGGCGCAGCGGGCGCGCAAATCGTCAGCCGGCTACGACCTCACCCGCTTGTTTGTCGGCTCTGAAGGCACGCTCGGCGTGATCACGTCGGTGACGCTGCGTCTTCAGGGCACCCCCGCCAAGATCAGCGGTGGCGTCTGCGCCTTTCCAACGCTCGAAAATGCGTGCAATGCGGTGATCACGACGATCCAGATGGGCATTCCGGTCGCCCGCATCGAACTGCTGGACGAGATGCAGATCCGGGCCTGCAATGCGTATTCGAAGCTCTCCTATGCCGAGCGTCCGACGCTCTTCGTTGAATTCCACGGAACGGAAGAGACGGTGGCGCTGCAGGCCGCGCAGTTCGGTGAAATCGCTGCCGAATTCGGCGGCGGAGAGTTTGCCTATACCGCCAATGCGGAGGAGCGGACCCAGCTTTGGAAGGCGCGCCACAATGCCTATTGGGCGAGCCGGGCGCTGGCTCCGGAACTTGCGGCCCTATCGACTGATGTCTGCGTGCCTATCTCAAGGCTCGCAGAATGCGTGGCGGCAACCCAGGCCGACATTCGCGAGCAAGGCTTCCTCGCGCCGATCGTCGGCCATGCGGGCGACGGGAATTTTCACGTTCTCCTGCTCTTCAACGACAAGGACGAGGCGGACGTTGCGAAGGCGGAAGCTTTCCTCGAACGGCTGAACGGGCGAGCGCTTTCGATGGAGGGCACCTGCACGGGCGAACATGGGATCGGGCAGGGCAAGATCGGCTATCTGGAACAGGAGCTCGGCTCGGCGCTGCCTGCCATGCGGGCGATCAAGTCGGGGCTGGACCCCGATAACATCTTCAACCCGGGCAAGATCTTTCGCCTGTGACTGCAAGAGCTTGCGGGTTGCCCCGGCGGTGAATTGCGTTACCTTCGGGCCGTCAATCAAGGGAGTAGCATTCGGTGCTCGGACGCATACTGGTAACGCTCGGCGGACTTCTGGTGGTTGCGCTCTTTGCCGCGCTGCTGGCGCCAGTTTTTGTCGACTGGACCAATTTCAGGCAAAACTTCGAGGACCAGGCGAGCCAGTTGCTCGGCAAGAAGGTCGTGGTCAATGGCGCCGTTAGCGCCCGCATCCTGCCGTTTCCTTCGGTCACGATGGAAGATGTCACTGTCGGCACCGATGTCGATGGCACTCCGCTCGTTCGCGTGGCGCGCTTTTCGCTCGATGCTGAACTGGCACCCTTCCTGTCAGGAGAAGCGCGGATCTTCGACATGCGGATCGAGGAGCCGAAGGCGCGCGTTCGACTGCTGGCTGACGGCACACTCGATTGGCTTCGCGGCAGCCAGCCCCGCCTTCCGGCGCGCACCGTCGTGCTCGAAAAGGTCTCCGTCAGCGGCGGCACGATCGAGTTCATCGACCAGCAGTCCGGCCGCAACCGCATACTCACCAATCTCGACGCCGCCATCTCGGCCCGCACGCTGGCAGGCCCCTGGTCTGTCGAGGGAACAGCCGCTCTTGACGGGGAGGCGGCGCGTTTTGGCCTGACGACGTCAGAACCCATCGGTGCAGCGCTGCCGCTTCGGTTGCGGATCGATCCGGAGATCCGCCCCTTCGACCTGATGCTGGAAGGTGAACTCGCGCTCGAAGAGGGCAAGCCGCACTATACGGGTAATTTTACCTCCACATGGAAGGTCGCGGCTGAACCCAGCACAGAGCCCGGCCAGAAGCCGGTTCCGGCACCGCGGGTGCGCGGCGAGTTCAAGCTCGCCAATGACAGCATCGCGATCCCGACCTACCGCCTCGAACTGGGTGAGATCGCCGACCCTTACGTGATCACGGGCGAAGCCAAGCTTGATACGGGCGCAGAACCGGAATTTCTGCTGACCGCCGAGGGCCAGCAGGTCGATGTGAACCGGCTTGCGGCGGACGGGAGCCAGGCCAAGACGTCACGCAACGGTTCCGTTTCCATGCAGCAGCGCATGGCGCTCCTCATGTCAACGGCCGCGCAGATCCCGGTCCCCAAGGTCCCCGGTCGAGCCACGCTGCGCCTGCCGGCGATCGTGGCCGGCGACACGGTGTTTCGCGACCTGCAGCTCGACGTGCGTCCGGCCGGCGACGGCTGGACCGTGGATCGCGCTGTTGGCCTGTTGCCGGGGCGCACGCAGGTAGAGGCGAGCGGTCGGCTGGTGCTCGTCGGCACGCCGTCGTTCGAAGGCAATCTGCTGGTTGCCTCGACGCAGCCGTCGGGATTGGCCACCTGGATCTCCGGCCGTGTCGATCCGGCGATCCGCGGACTTGCCTCTGCCGGTTTTTCTGCTTCGGTGAACCTGACCCCGGACCTGCAGCGTTTCGAGAATCTGGAGCTTGCCATTGGGGCAGAGCCGCTCAAAGGCCGGATCGAACGGGAATCGCGCAACGGCGTGGCGGCCAGCCTTTCCATCGATCTGACGGGCGAGGGGCTCGACCTCGACGCTGCACGGGCGATTGCCGCTCTCATGGTCGGAGAGGATGCCGAACAGCGGCTGCTTGCCGAGCGGGTGGCCACCCGGCTGAAGGTCGATGCGCTGCGAGCCTTCGGTGTGACAGCGGAGGATGTCGAAGCGATCGCAACCTATCAGGACGGTCAGCTCGAGATCGAGCGCCTCAACCTCGGCAGCGTGGCCGGCAGCACGCTGCGCATCAGCGGCAATCTGCGTGACGCCGAAACCCAGCCGGTCGGCGAGGCGCAGGTCCAGTTCTCGTCCGCCGATCCCGGACCATTCCTTGCGTTGCTTCAGGAACGGGTTCCAAACAGTCCCCTCATCGCCCGACTGGCGAATGCTGCATCCTGGTATGAGAATACCGATCTGCGGATGGTCCTCAGCGTGCCTCAAACGGGCGCGATCAGTCTGGAGACAAGCGGGCGCGTCAACGACAGCGCTGTCTCCGTCAAGGCAGGTGCGGAAAGCTTCACGGCGCTGTTCACAGGCGGAAAGCGGACGATCGATCTTCGGCTTGAGAACCAGGAGGCGCAGATCCTTCTCGGGCAGGTGGGCTTTGATCCCTTGCCCTGGACCATTGGCGAAGGCGGTGTTCTGACGGTTGCGCTGGAAGCCGCCGGTGACGGGAACGCGGATGCCGTGGCGCGCTTTGCCGGTGCCGTCACGACGCTCGACGCGACCGCGCAGTTGACCTCGGTCGACAGGCCGAACCTCCTCGATGGCGGCTGGGACGTGTCGCTCGAAAGCCAGGATATCGGTCCGTATCTGATGGCGCTCGGGCTCAGCCTCCCCGATGCGGCAACCGGTTTGCCCGTGGCGGGCGAGATGCAGTTTGCGCTTGCAGAAGGCAAACTGGCGGTCGAGACGATGAAGGGCCAGCTGGCTGGCCAGGAGGTCAGTGCCCAAGGCAGTGTTGACATGACGGCAACTGTTCCCTCAATCGCCGGGACCGTGGCGGTTGATCAACTCGATCTGGACTGGCTGGCGGAGGTCATGGTGGGACCGCTCACCGATCCCGCGAGCGGTGCATTGTCTGAAGTTGCCCTCAGCCCCGTTGCCCTGCCGTTCGATCTTGACCTCGGACTGACCGTCAAGCGCTTGTGGCCGGGGCTGGGCGAGGCGATGACCGATGTCGGCGCCAAACTGCGTAATCGCGCCGGCGAGCTGACCCTCGACGAGGTCTCTGCCGACTGGCTGGGCGGGCAGATGACCGGACGATTCTCGCTTGCCAATACGGATGGAAACGGCTTCCTACAGGCCCGTCTCGACCTTGCCGACAGCGATCTCGCCCGCAGCCTCAACGCCTTGCGTGTCGAGCGCGGCATCACGGCAAACGACAGCCCATCCGGTCGGATGGATGTCACCTTCGTTGTGGAAGGCGGCGGCAAGACGCCGACCGAACTTATCGGACTGGTAAGCGGATCCGGGCAGGTCCGGGTGAAAGGGCTTGCCGTCAGTGGTCTTGATCTTACGGCCATGCCGCGGATCATCACCGAGGCGGATGCTCTCGGTACCGAGATCAACCAGGAGAAAGTCCTGGCCCTTGCTGAGCGTCTGGTGACGGACGGTGCGTCGCAGCTCGGTGATGTGACGGTGCCTTTCGCACTTTCCGACGGAATGGTGCGGGTGCAAGCCGCGACCCATCAGACGGCAGAGGCGAAGCTTGATGGCGGGCTACGGCTGGATTTGCGCGCCGGTACACTCGATGCGGACATTGGTATCGGTTTCGACGCCGGAGACGCCGCCATGGAAGGCGCGCAGCCGAATGTGCGGCTGCTGCTCACAGGACCGGTTCTCGAGCCGAGATCCGAGCTCGATGTAACGGAACTCACCAACTTCCTGTCGCTGCGCGCCTTTGAGACCGAGCGTCGGCGCGTGGAGGCCCTGCAGGCCAGCGTTCTCGAAAAGCAGAGGCTCCGGCGTGAAGCGGCCCTTGCGCGTTCTCGTGCCGAGGAGCGGGCGCAGGCCGAGGCGGAACGTCTGCGGCTGGAGGAGGAGGCGCGGCAGAAGGCGGAGGCTGATGCGGCGGCTGCGGCAGAGGCACAAGCTGCCGCCGGTGCGATTGCCACACCCTCCGAGCGGCCGGTTCAGGACGCTCCGGGCGATCTCACGACCGACACGGTACCCGAACAGCCGACGCTCGAGGTTACACCGGAGGAGCGGGTTGTCCGCCAGCCCCTGCCGGATATCCAGTTCGAAGGATTGCCAGGCGTCAACTGACGCCTGCACACCGTGCTCTAAAGCCTCAGACGTATGCCGTTCTCTCGCCGAATGGCGTGTCGTCGACCTCACCAGAAATGTTCGTGGTGCCGATCAACTCGCTTTCGCCGGATAGCAGGGTGTTTGCCGGTTCTTCCGAGGTGTTTTCCGACGCGGCTTTCAGCTGTGCAAGCTGAGCCTCGATCTGGGCCAGCTGGGCGCGCAGTTCCGTGAGGGTCTGATTGATCTCGGCTTTTTCGTCGTCTGTGGTGGCCGAGCCCAGGGCTTCTTCCTGGGAGGAAATGCTCTTCTCCAGGCTGGCGATCTGGGCCTTCACTGCGGATGTCGAATTGCCCGAAGATGATGAGAGGGATTGGGTGGTCGTCGTCGATGTCGAAATCGTCGTCATGAAAAACCTCGTGCTGAATGGGAAAACTCAAACGGCTCGCGGGTGGCAATACGAGATACCAGCGAGACATGCCCTGCGTGCGAATACAGCATGGACGATAAATCGCGATTCTTAAATATGTATGTTTTACATCGTATTTTGGGATGGGGGCTGATCCGCCTGCTTCAGCGCGTGCAGGACGAAGAGACGGAGCGCGGAGGAGAGGTTCGAATCGAGCGGTCTTGCCTCGTCGATTTCGGCGACCAGGGCTGCAAAGCTCAATCCGCGTCTGGCGGCAATCGCCTTCAATTCATCGAGGAAGGCATCTTCGACAGAGAAGCTCGTCCGGTGACCGTGAAGCGTAATCGAGCGCTTGCGGATCATGGTTTTGACCGATGATGAGATCGGCAGACGGCGCCGGGATGATTGGCCGACCGCATGGATCCCACGTCAATCCTGATCCGGCTTTTCAATGCGGCCTTGCTCATGCTGGCGGGCGTCCTTGTCGTTCAGCGCCCGCGTCAGAGACTTTTCCGCTTTTGTCCGACCGTGAGTGATGCGGTTCTGCTCGGCCACGGCTTCACGTTCGCTGCGGACCTTGGTCTTGCGAAACTGGCGGAGGTTGACGATGTCGGCTGCCATTCGGGATGCTCCACGAAAAAGGCCGGGCGAGGAGCCCGGCCGATCGTCATGCGCTTACTGCTTCTTGCGGAAGGCGTCGAGCGATACGACGGAGCCTTCCTTCTTCTCGTCGGCCTTGGCCGCTTCCGATTCCTCAGGCTTGGCGATGGCTTCGAGCGGGTAAGCGGTGATTTCTGCCTCGTTCTCTTCCTCGTCGGACAGCGGTACGTCGAATTCGAGTTCGAAGTTCACGGACGGATCGTAGAAACCGCGGATCGCGTTGAACGGGATCACGAGCTTTTCAGGCGTGTCGGAGAAGGACAGGCCGATCTCGAACAGGCTGTCGGTGACCTTGAGGTCCCAGAATTGGTGCTGGACGACGATCGTCATCTGCTCGGCATACTTGGCCTTCAGATGCTGCGAGATCCGCACGCCCGGTGCGCCGGTCAGGAAGGTGATGAAGAAGTGGTGGTCACCCGGCAGGCGGCCTGTCGCGGAAACCTCGGCCAAGACCTTGCGGATGACGCCGCGAAGAGCGTCCTGGGCCAGAATGTCGTAGCGAATGTGGTCGTGCCCCATCAGATCCCTGCTTTCCTAATCATGCCGATTTCGACGGCTTATGCCATGACGCGACGATGCGGAAAAGCCCCGACGCGTGAAACTGGTTTGACGAATGTACATCAAATCTGCGCCTGCGGGTAGCAGCGAAATCCGAGCAAAGTCATGCAGAAAGAGAAAGGAGGGAGTTAGGTGAAGGCTTCTGTTGCCAGGTGCCTTCGGACCCCGCCTTAAGGGGCTAACCCTAAGGACTTAGAGCGGGTTTCCCGCACCGCCATTAGGCAGCGAGAGCGTAACCCTTAGCGTTGTTGTCGTTTGCAACTACACTTGTGACCCGATAACGGCGGTATCATGCCGAGCAAAAGTTCGATCTTTACGCCCTTGTCGATCCTATTTCGCCCCCATCAAAAGCCGGTCCGAAGAGACTTCGTCACCGACCGGTTTTTGGTGGAGGCGCCGGGTACCGCCCCCGGGTCCAATAGGTTTATTACACCGACCGTTTATTGCCATAGCCGGAGCAAGCTCCGGCATGGCTGATATAGGTGTTTCCGGACCCGATGAAAAGAGGGCGGGCGCACAATCAGCGAGGTGCCCTGGCAGCCCTAGATCCCGAACAACGGGATGTGAGGGCCTCTGCGGGGGATAATGCTGGAAAACGCATTGGTTCGAGGCCCTGGCGGCGATATGATGTCGACGACAACGACTCGATGAATGGATCCATGCACCAGTATCACGACCTCCTCCGTCACGTTCTGGAGAACGGCAGCGACCGCGGTGATCGCACCGGCACGGGCACGCGTTCGGTCTTCGGCCACCAGATGCGATTCGATCTGGCCGATGGCTTTCCTGTCATTACGACGAAGCGGCTGCATCTGAAGTCGATTATCCACGAGCTGCTCTGGTTCCTGAAGGGCGATACCAATATCGCCTATCTCAAGGAAAACGGCGTCAGCATCTGGGACGAATGGGCTGACGAGAATGGCGACCTCGGGCCGGTCTATGGGGCGCAGTGGCGCTCCTGGCCGGATTACGATGGCGGGCACATCGATCAGATGGCCAAGCTCGTCGAGAGCATCAAGACCAATCCGAATTCGCGCCGCCATATCGTGACCGCCTGGAACCCGGCGCTTGTCGACGAAATGGCGCTGCCGCCCTGCCACTGCCTTTTCCAGTTCTACGTGGCTGACGGGCGGCTCTCCTGTCAGCTCTACCAGCGTTCCGCCGACATCTTCCTCGGCGTGCCATTCAACATTGCTTCCTATGCACTGCTTACGCTGATGATGGCGCAGGTGACGGGCCTGGAGCCCGGCGACTTCGTTCACACGCTGGGTGACGCGCATCTCTACGCCAACCATTTTGACCAGGCGAAGCTGCAGCTGACGCGGACGCCGAAGGCGCTGCCGGTCATGAAACTCAATCCCGACGTCCGGGATCTGTTCTCCTTCGCTTACGAGGATTTCACGCTGATCGGCTATGAAGCCGATGCCAGCATCAAGGCACCGATCGCCGTCTAGGCGAGGTGAAGGCATATCCGGCATGGCTCCCGTCAAGATCGTCATCATCGTCGCCGTTTCTCAAAACGGCATCATTGGCCGCGACGGCGACATGCCGTGGAAGCTCTCGACGGATCTGAAGCGCTTCAAGGCGCTCAGCATGGGCAAGCCGCTGGTGATGGGGCGCAAGACTTTCGAATCCGTCGGATCAAAGCCACTGCCTGGTCGCCCGCACATCATTGTCAGCCGCAGTCAGAGCTTTGATATGCCGGGGGTGGAAACCGTCGGGAACCTCGAGGAGGGGATCGAGCGGGCCAGGGCGATCGCATCCGAGACTGGTGTTGAAGAGGTCTGCATTGTCGGCGGCGGAGAGATTTATCGCCAGGCCTTGCCGCTTGCCGATGTGCTGCATGTCACGCATGTCGAGACGGTGGTCGACGGCGATACGTCTTTCCCGGAGATCGATCCGGTTGAATTCGAATTGATCGAGGAAACTGCAGTTCCAGCCGGCGAGAAGGACAATTATCCGACGCGCTACGCGATATACCGTCGCAGGGACCGCTGATAACGCAAAATTTGCCCTTTCCGCAGAAGAAGTTGCCCCCCTCGCGTTGAAAGGCGACACCACGATACCTATAAACCTTTGGAACCTCATGCATGTCGGTCGATCGACCAGCGGGCGGGGGACTTGGGAGCTTTTTACAGCAAAGAGGTATTGATGCCCTGGAGCAATCAAAACGGCGGCGGCGGCGGTCCATGGGGCGGCGGCGGCGGCGGCGGTAACAATCAGGGCCCCTGGGGGCAGGGGCCGAACCGGCCACGCGGCGGCGGTGGCGGCGGTGGCGGCAACCAGCCCCCGGATCTGGAGGATCTCATCCGCCGTGGTCAGGATCGTCTGAAGAATGTCGTGCCCGGCGGGTTCAACGGTGGCGCTTTCGTCATCGTCGGTATCGTGCTTCTCGCCTTCTGGGCGATGCAGGCGGTCTATACCGTGCAGCCTGACGAGCGTGGCGTTGAACTTCGCTTCGGCAAGCCGAAGGATGAAGTGTCCATGCCGGGCCTGCACTTCCATCTCTGGCCCGTGGAATCCGTCGATATCGTCAAGGTTACGGAGCAGCAGCAGAATATCGGCAGCCGCCCGACCTCGAACAATCCTGGCGCTGGCCTGATGCTCAGCGGCGACCAGAACATCGTCAGCGTTCAGTTCTCAGTGCTGTTCACGGTCTCCGACCCGCGGGCCTTCCTCTTCAACCTCGAAGATCCGTCGCAGACGCTGCAGCAGGTTGCTGAAAGCGCGATGCGCGAAGTCGTCGGCCGTCGCCCTGCTCAGGACGTCTTCCGCGACAATCGTGAGGAGATCTCGACGCAGGTCCGCGCGATCATCCAGGGCACCATGGACACCTATGGCGCCGGTATCGCGATCAACGCGGTTCCGATCGAAGACGCGGCCCCGCCGCGTGAAGTTGCCGAAGCCTTCGAAGAAGTGCAGCGCGCCCAGCAGGACGAAGACCGCTTCGTCGAAGAAGCCAACCAGTACGCCAACCAGCGTCTCGGTCAGGCCCGCGGTCAGGCAGCCCAGATCCGCGAAGAGGCAGCCGCCTACAAGGATCAGGTCGTCAAGGAAGCGGAAGGTGAGGCCCAGCGCTTCATCTCGATCTACGACGAATACGTCAAGGCGCCCGACGTCACACGCCAGCGTATCTATCTGGAAACCATGGAGAACGTCCTGCGCAATTCGAACAAGGTGATCATCGACGAAAAGCAGGGGGTCGTGCCTTACCTGCCGCTCAACGAAATCACGCGCCAGCCGGGCAGCCAGCCTGCAGGCCAGTCGGCGACGGGAGGGAACTGACATGCAGAACCGTCTTCCCTACTTCCTCATCGCCATCGGCGTCGCTCTGTTCTTCGTCTATTCGTCGATCTTCGTGGTCAACGAACGCGAGCAGGCGATCGTTCTTCGCTTCGGTCAGATCCAGGACGTGAAGGCCGAACCGGGTCTCTACTTCAAGCTGCCCTTCGCCTTCATGGATGCCGATCGCGTCCAGTATGTCGAGGATCGCGCGCTGCGCTTTGACCTGCCCAACATCCGTGTGCAGGTCCGTGGTGGTGCGTTCTATGAAGTCGACGCGTTTGCCGTCTACCGCATCACCGATGCCCGTCGCTTCCGCGAAACGGTGTCGGCTGATCGGGATGCCGCCGAATCGCGTCTGCGCACCCGTCTCGATGCAGCTCTTCGCCGCGTCTACGGTCTGCGTAACTTCGACGCTGCTCTGTCCGAGGAGCGCGGTTCGATGATGTCTGATGTCCGCAACGACCTCCAGGCCGCTGCCGAAAGCCTTGGCCTGCAGGTCACGGATGTCCGGATCCGCAGAACCGACCTCACGCAGGAAGTCTCCCAGCAGACCTTCCAGCGCATGAAGGCCGAGCGTCTCGCCGAAGCCGAACTGATCCGCGCCCGCGGTAACGAAGAGAGCCAGCGTCGCCGGGCGATCGCCGACCGTCAGGTCGTCGAACTCCAGGCCGAAGCGCAGCGCGATTCGGAAATCCTGCGCGGTGAGGGCGATGCCCAGCGTAACAGCATCTTCGCTGATGCGTTCCAGCGGGATCCGAGCTTCTTCGAGTTCTATCGCTCCATGCGCGCCTATGTGGCGTCGATGAGCAACCAGGGCACGACGATGGTGCTCTCGCCGGATAGTGACTTCTTCCGCTTCTTCAACAGCGGCGTTGGCACTGGCGGAGCTGGACAGGTTCCGCCTGCCGCAGCACCGGCACCGGTGACGCCGCCGGCAGCTGTCGGCAACTGATACGATGGATGACCTGTTCGCAGGGATCGCCATCTTTCTGATCATCGAGGGGCTGGCCTATGCGCTGGCCCCTCGTTTTCTTGTGCGGATGGCGCGGCTCCTGCCGCACATCCCCGAAGATCAATTGCGGCTCATCGGCCTCTCCACAATCACCCTTGGCGCAGCCATCCTGTGGTTTCTTCGCGGCTGACAAGATCTGGTCGCAAGCTGCGGATAGAGCTATTCCGGCAATTGTGATTTTCCCTTCTCCCAATCCGCCTTATGTTCAGTTCGACCCAAGACAACCCAGCGAGGAAGCCGATGATGAAACCCGCCCGCACGTCGCGAATGATTCTGTCGGCCCTCCTCGTGGGAACGTCGCTGACTGTTGGCGCGGTGGGCGCGCCTGTTACCGTTCACGCGCAGGGGCCCGATTCCGTGGCCGATCTCGCCAGTGGATTGCTGGGCGCCGTGGTCAACATCTCGACATCGCAGAGTGTCGCGGAAGAAGGCGAGGGACCGCTTCCGCAGGTTCCCGAAGGGTCGCCCTTCCAGGAGCTGTTTGAAGACTTCTATAGGAATCGCGAGGGCGGTGAGCCCAACAGCAAGGTGAACTCGCTCGGATCGGGCTTCGTCATCGACCCGACCGGTTTCATCGTGACCAACAACCACGTCATCGAGAATGCGGATGATATCGAAGTCATCTTCTCCGATGGCTCGAAGTTGAAGGCCAAGCTGATCGGCACGGATACCAAGACCGACCTCTCGGTCCTCAAGGTTGAACCGCCACAGCCGCTGACCTCGGTGAAGTTCGGTGATTCCCGCAAGATGCGGATCGGCGACTGGGTCATGGCGATCGGCAACCCGTTCGGGCTCGGCGGTTCGGTGACTGTCGGCATCATTTCGGCAAGCGGCCGAAACATCAATGCCGGCCCCTACGACAATTTCATCCAGACGGATGCGGCGATCAACAAGGGCAATTCGGGCGGCCCTCTGTTCAACATGAGTGGCGAAGTCATCGGTATCAACACGGCGATCATCTCGCCGAGCGGCGGCTCGATCGGTATCGGCTTTGCCGTCCCGACGGAGCTTGCCGAGAATATCGTCAACCAGTTGATCGAGTTCGGCGAGACGCGCCGCGGCTGGCTCGGCGTCCGAATCCAGCCCGTCTCCGACGAGGTGGCGACGAGCATGAATATCGGCCGCGCCCGTGGCGCGATGATCAGCGGCGTTGTCGAGGGTGGCCCCGTCGCCAATGGTCCGATCCAGGTCGGCGACATCGTCACGAGCTTCAACGGCCGCGCCATAACTGAAACCCGCGACCTCACGCGCATCGTCGCGGAAAGCCCGATCGGTGAGCCGCTGGATGTGGTGATCATCCGTGACGGCAAGGAACAGACGGTCAAGGTAACCCTCGGACGCCTTGAGGACGACGAAGTCGCGAGCAACGAGACGGATCCGGACACCACCGTCGAACCGAATGAAGAGGGTACGGCGCCCGATGGCGATACGCCGGGCGATCAGGCGACCCCGCCGAGCGATCAGCCGATGCCGGATGATCCGAACTCCGAAGCCGAGAGCGGCGAGGAGCCGGCGACACCGCCACAGGACGAGGCCAGCGCTCCGGTGACCGAAGGCCTGATCGGTGTCGAACTCTCCGCGCTTGATGATGCCAATCGCGTCAGCTTCTCGATCGCCGAGGGTGTCGAGGGTGTTCTGATCACCCGCGTTCTTCCCGGCTCGAAGGCCGAGGGCAAAGGCCTGAAGGTCGGCGAGGTGATCGTCGAGGTGGCGCAGGAATTCATGAAGACGCCGCAGCAGGTGGCCGAAAAGCTCACCAGCATCAAGGGCGAGGGACGCCGCAGCGGCTATCTGATGATCGCCGACAAGGATGGCAATCTGCGCCTCGTCGCCGTCCCGCTCGAGTAGTGGTCTAAGCGTAGAGGCGCTGCACCGAGTCGCTGTTCTGTCGCAAGTAGTCTTCGAACTGGTCGATCGGCATCGGTCGGCCAACCAGGAAGCCCTGGATTTCGCCACAGTTCATTTGCCGTAGAAGGTCGAACTGACCCTTCGTCTCGACGCCTTCGGCCGCAACACTCATGCGCAGGTCGCGTGCGAGCTTGATCACCGATTCGACGATGGCGCGGCTATCCGAGTTGGTCTCCAGATCGGAGATGAAGGACTGGTCGATCTTCAATTTGTCGAAGCGGTAGCGGCGCAGATAGCTCAGCGACGAGAAGCCGGTTCCGAAATCATCGAGTGCAATGCGCAAGCCAAGTCGCGACAGGGAGACGAGCGTTTCTTCGACGCCGAGCGTCGTTTCCATCAGCAAGCTTTCGGTGACTTCCAGCTCAAGGCGATGGGCGGGCAGTTCGTTCTGTTTCAGCGCGGTCTCGACGAGCGGCAGAAGACCGGGGCTCAAGAACTGCCGCGAAGACAGGTTGACCGCGATGCGGATGTGCTCAGGCCAGCCGACTGCATCCTTGCAGGCCTGTCGCAAGACCCAGCTTCCGATCGCGCCGATCTGTCCCGATTCTTCGGCAATCGGGATGAACTCGCCCGGACTGACCGAACCCAGGGTCGGATGGTTCCAGCGAAGGAGTGCTTCGGCGCAGACCACCCGGCGCGTCTGCGCATCCACCAGCGGCTGATAGTTGACGGTAAGCCTCTCCTCGGCGATGGCCAGGGCCAGTTCCTGTTCGATGAGGCTGCGGCGGCGTGCTGCGGCATCCAGCGAGCTGTCAAAGAATCGGTATCGGTTACGTCCGTCGGTCTTGGCGCGGTAAAGTGCCAAATCGGCGTTGCGCATCAGCTGGTCCGGGTCAATGCCATCGATCGGGGCACAGGCGATGCCGATGCTGACGCCGACATGGGCGGAACCACAGCGCAGGGTCAGCGGCTGCTGGAGCTTTTCGATGATCCGGGCCGCGAGGGTTGCCGCACTTTGCGGATCTTCCGTAGCGTGCAGGATGGCGAATTCGTCACCGCCGATGCGGGCTAGCGTGTCGGTCTCGCCGCGAAGCTGGCTCAGAATGCTGGCGACCGTGCGCAGCAGTTCGTCCCCGCCGGTATGGCCGAAATTGTCGTTGATCTGCTTGAAGCGGTCGAGATCCAGCACCAGCACCGAGAATGGATCACCGAAGCGTTCGTAGCGGGAGACGGCTCTTTCAAAATCCTCTGAAAGCAGCACACGGTTGCCGACTTCCGTCAGAGGGTCGTGGCGGGCCATGTGCTCGATGCGCAGGCGGCTTTCACGGCTTGCTGTGACGTCACGACCGACGCCTCTGTAGCCACTGAAGTTGCCTGCCTCATCATGCATGGCCTTGGCTGTCAGGGACCAGATCGCGAGCTCGCCGGCGAGTTCGACACAGATGTCCTGATCTCGGAAAGACTGCCGTGCAAGCAGGCTGGCGATGAAGCTGTCCCGACTATCGAGTCCGTCCACACCAACCGCTGAAAATGGCATGATGGTTGTGATCGGGCGACCGAGCACCATGCCTTCGGGAACCTGAAGCTGATCGTAGAAACGCACGGAGGCACGCTCGAGGTTGAAGTCTCTGTCGACGCCCCAAAGCCAGTCGGCGGCGTTTTCCTCGAAGTCATTCAGGAGAAGGTTGATCACGGCACGTTGCTCGTCTGCGGCGATCTTAGCCCGGACGCGTTCCGTCAGGCTGCGGCAAACGGCAAGCGACGAGCGAACGATGATGGCGGCGAAGATCAGATAAAGGACGAAGAGATAGGCGCCGACCATGGTCGGATCGCGCGACAATGCGAGTGCGGCACCCACTGCCATCGTGCCACAGAAAACGATGGATGCTGGCGGTATGGTCGCCAGCGCGAACCCTCCACCCCCGGCCATGCCAACGGTGAGCGCGATCAGAACCATACGCTGGGTTTCGTCGGCAGAATGATAGGCGGCGACGTCGAGCGCTGCCCAGAGACCGCTGAGGACCGCTGCATAGATGACTGCGCGGGTGGTTCCTTTGAGGCTTGCGCGCTCTCGCGCGCCCCGCTTGCGATGTCGCCACCAAGAAGCGCTGGTGGACAAGACGACTGCGAGGATCAGGCCGCAGATGACATAAACCTCTGTTGCGGACGGGCTTCCGTAGAAGACTAAAATCGTCAGGATCGCATTGCAAAGGTTGGCCGCCATCATCCAGGGGGTGCTGGTGCCGACGACCGAGAGCCGGACTGCGCGGATACGGTCTGCCTCTTCCGCTGTCTGATCACCTTCTCCAAGGCGTAAGAAGCGGTCGAACATGCTTGCCGTCTGGGCCGCTATACGCGCGAGGACTGTTCTCTCCATGGCGCAGTTTTTAGCAGCTATATTTTAAGTCAGCGTAAATTAGTCATGTCGTGTTGTCTGGGTCTCACGAATATCGTCAGACGTTCGAAACAATACATGTCGCTTCAATTGAGGGTGGCTGTCCGGGACTTTCGGATGATCGAAGTCCTCACCTTGCAAGTGTTGCATGCCGAGGCGTCGCATGACGGCGATCGAGCGGTAATTGTCATGTACGGCGAATGCATGGATCACCGGGTGGCCTAGGGTGTGCCGGCCAAATTCGAGCAGGCAGGCGGCGGCCTCGGTGACATAACCTTTTCCCCAGAAGCGGGTCGCGAGACGCCAGCCGATTTCCACCGATCCGTCCGGCAGGATGCCCGGAAGATCGGCTTTCGCCAGTCCGCAGTAGCCCATCGCCTCGCCCGTCTGACGATCGGCGAGAGCATAGAAGCCCAGACCGGTCTCGGCGATCATGTTGCGATTGTAGTTGAAGAGCAGATCGCATTCCGCGTGGCTGCGACTGTACGGAAAGAAGGCCGTGACCTTCTCGTCGCGGTTGATCTCGCGAAACAGGTTGCGGTCATCCTCTCGCCAGTTGCGAAGTGTGAGCCGTTCTGTTTCGACGATGATCATCGCATGCCTTTCAGGCTGTAACAAAATCGGACTTGCGGTAGCCCTGCAGATAGAGGAGGGCGGTCAGATCGCCGTGATCGATGCGGATCTTGGCTTCTGCCGCGACCGCGGGTTTGGCGTGCAAGGCCACGCCGGAGCCGGCAATGCCGAGCATGCCGAGATCGTTTGCGCCGTCGCCGACGGCGATGGCGTCAATGGGAGAAATGCCGAGCCTTCCGGCAATATCGAGAAGCGAATCGACCTTGGCCTGTTTGCCGAGGATCGGTTCGGCTACTTCGCCGGTCAGGACCCCATCCTGTTCGATGAGGATATTGGCGCGGTTCTCGTCAAAGCCGAGCATGGCGGAAATCGGGGCGGTAAATACGGTAAAGCCGCCGGAGACAAGTGCTGCATAGCCGCCCCTTGCCTTCATTGTCGCGATCAGTTCGCGCCCGCCCGGGGTGAGCGTGATCCGTTTTTCGATTACCTCGTCGACGACCGTGATCGGTAGCCCCTTCAGCAGCGCAACGCGCTCGCGAAGGGCCGGTTCGAAGGCGATCTCGCCGTTCATGGCACGCGCCGTGATCTGGGATACCTTGTCCTTGAGGCCGACTTCGGCGGCCAGTTCGTCGATGCATTCCTGGCCGATCATGGTCGAATCCATGTCCGCGATCAGGAAGGACTTGCGCCGGGTCTCGGCGTTCTGCACGGCGACGTCGACAGGGTGACCTGCCACGACCTCACGCAGAAGGCGGTCCGCCTCTGCGGCGTCCGTGCCGTCCGGAAGCGGGATATCGCAGGCGATCCCGTCAGCCAGCCAGTAGAGACGGGAGGATGCCACAGCGTCTGCAGCCTTCTCGGCAAGCGCCGGGGTCAGAACAGGGTTTGACGGATTGGCGACAAGCGTGGCAACCAAGGCCATGATGGAAGATCCTAGCAAGAACAATGACGCGATCCTGATAACCGGGCCGACCGCCAGCGGCAAGTCCGCGCTGGCACTCGCCTTCGCACGAGCACACGATGGCGTGGTGATCAACGCCGACAGCATGCAGGTCTATGACACGCTGCAAGTGATCACCGCACGTCCGAGCGTGGAAGAGATGGGAGGCGTCGCGCACCAACTCTACGGCCATGTCCCGGCCAGCCGGAGCTACTCGACCGGTGACTGGTTGCGGGAGGTGGGTTCTCTTCTGGCAGACCTTCGAAACGAGGGGCGGCTTCCCGTCATCGTCGGTGGCACCGGCCTTTACTTCAAGGCCCTGACCGGCGGCCTGTCGGACATGCCGGCGATCCCGGACGCCGTGCGGGCGACGATCCGTCAGAGGCTGGAAGCGGAAGGGCCCGAGGTTCTGCACGAAGAGTTGGCTGGGCTCGATCCACCGGTCGCGCAACGGCTCAATGTGAGTGACGGGCAGCGGATCGTGCGGGCGCTGGAAGTCTTTTCTGCGACCGGCCGCTCGATCGCCGAGTTCCAAAAACAGTCAGGCCACATGCTGGTCAATCCGGATCGTGCCGTGAAGCTTGTCGTCCTGCCGGATCGCAAGCTGCTGCATGGCAGGATCAATCGCCGGTTTGAGCTGATGATAGAGGCGGGGGCTATCGAAGAGGTCGAAGCCCTCGTGCGGCTTCAGCTTGCGCCGGAAATGCCTGTCATGAAGGCGATCGGTGTCTCGCAGATCGCCGACATGATGGCGGGTCGGATCAGCCGCGCCGAGGCGGTCGATCGTGCTTCTGCTGCGACACGGCAATATGCTAAGCGGCAGATGACCTGGTTCCGAAATCAGATGGACGACAGCTGGCAGCGGATCGACCCGGCGACATACCGGGTCGGCTGACGATTTCTCAATCGCGCTTGTAGAGGCTGGAAAGCGGCTTCTTCAGAATGCTTTCCCGCAGCGACGATCCGCCCTCGCGACGGAGCGGCTGCGAACCGAAGGTCGTAGCCGGCGGCTCGGTTGCGAAGGCCGGCGCCGGCGCTTCAGGACGCGGACGCGGCACATCGTCCAGCCCTGCGCGCGGAAGCATGTCCGGGCGATAGGGCTCGATGGCCGGTGTCTCAGAGGCCGGCAGCGTGTGACGCTGGACAGGCGCCTCAAAAGCCGGGCGAGGGGCCGGCTGATAAGGCGACGCCGCTGTCGGTGCTACAGGCAATGCCCGGGGACGCAGGCTTGCGCGCGGGTCGTCGTAGAAATCGTCGTCCAGTTCCTCGTCGTCATAGATGCCGTCAGGCGCAGATGGGATGTCATCGCGACTGTAGCCGTCGAAGCTTTGCTGGAAGGCGGAGATATCCGGTCCGACAATGGCGCGCATGCGGCCAACGATCGTGCGAAGGTCGACCGTATCCGGCGTCTCTTCGGTGTATTTGGCATTGACCCCGTTGGCCTTCGGCAGTGCCGATTCGTCGACGCGGCTGAAGCGCATGCGCATCGGTACGGCGATTGCCTCGCCGAAGGCGATGGCTTCGCCATTGCCGATCGACGAGATGAAGCTGGTGGTCGAGATCGAGCTGTCGGGGATTGCCGAGCGGATGATTTCCTGGTCGCGGTCGTTGGCAAGGCGCATGGCAAACAGCGTCGAGCACTGCGACAGGATCGTCTGGTCGAGTTCGCCGGGGCGCTGGGTAATGACGCCGAGGGACACGCCGTATTTACGGCCTTCCTTGGCAATACGGGCAATCGCCTGGCGGGTCGGGAAGAAGCCGAGAGTGGGATCCGCGGGAACGTAACGGTGGGCTTCTTCGCAGACGACCAGCATATGGATCGCGCCGTTCGACCAGAGCGCCAGCTCGAAGGCCATGCGGCAGAGAACCGAGGCGACGGAATTGACGACTTCGGAGGGAATGCCGGCCAGCTGGAAGGTCGAGATCGGGCGGTGATCTCCCGGGATGCGGAAGATGTGCGCGATCGTCTCCATGATCGTGTCGCTGATCGTGTTGTTGGAGAACATGAAGTGATAGCGCGGGTCGTTGACCGCCGACATGATGCGCATCTTCAGCGACCGCAGGAAAGGCTTCTCGCCGCGGCCTTCCAAACGGCCGATCCGCTCGTCGATGAGGGCCATGAGATCGGCGATGCGGTAAGGCACCGGCGTGTCGGCCGTCATGGAGCTCTTGTCGGCCATGCGGCGCATCAAGGCGCTTTCGTTGCCCCGGAAGGCGCGCTTCGCCTCGGGCATCAGATCGCGCAGAATGTCCAGTTCTTCCGGTACCGGCGGGCGACCACGGAAGAGGACTTCCGCGAACTCCTCCAGCCGCATCAGCCAGAAGGGCAGGTCGAGCGTGTCGGTGTCGATGACGACGGCAAGCTCCGGGAAGGCGGCGGCGAATTCGTTGTGCGGGTCGAGGATCAGGATGCGCAGCTTCGGATCGCTCTCGATTGCCTTGCGCAGGAGAAGCGAGACGGCAGTCGATTTGCCGACGCCGGTCGAGCCGACGACGGCGAAGTGTTTCGACAGCATCGAGGGAATATGGATCGTCGCGTCGATCGTCTCGTCCTGGGTCAGCTTGCCGATGACCGCGGTGTCGTTGAGACGCGTATCGTAGATGCGCAGAAGGTCGGCCGCGCGAATGCGGTGCGCGATGGCGCCGAGATAGGGGTAGCGCGAGATACCGGTGGAGAATACTTCCTTGCCGTCGTCCTGGACATAGACCTCGCCCAGCAGCTCGACTTCGATCAGGAACTGGTTATCGGCACCTTCGCCCCAGTCCTTGCCTTCGGTCTGCATCGAATAGGCAAGCGCCACGACACGGTTCTTGCCGACGCTGATCGAGATCAGTCGACCGACGGACCAGAGTTCGGTGAGGTCGGTGCCGCCATCGGCGGCCACGGCTGCAATGGTCGCGCGCGAGCCATTACAGGCGACGACGCGCCCGAGCATCCGGTTGCCAGGCCGCATGCCATCGCGGCGCTCTTGTTCTCCGGCATCGCCGGACTTGTGAAGATCATCGTTCAACAAGCGCATTCTCCCTGCTGGCGCAAGCTTAGGGTCGAGCGCTTAAAATTTCGTGTAATCGGTTAGCTGCGCAGTGAGATTTGATCGGGCTTCGCGCAACAAACTTTCGCGAGCGGCGGCGAAAATTTCCGAAAGATGCGTTGACGCTGGGGTGCTTTCTGGCTAACACTTCGCTCCATGAAAAACTCGGTTGTACTTATCGTGGTGGGACGGCGCATGGGCAGGATGGTGTAACCATCCGGCGATAGCCACCCATGCGCTAGATGACAGGCTCCTCAAGGGGCCTTTTTTTATGCCCTAAACCGGGTTATCAGCCCCAAAAACCAAGAAGGCAGATGGAAACACAGCATGACGGGTAAAGACAATCAGATGACTGGCGCCGAGATCGTCCTGCGCGCGCTCAAGGATAACGGTGTCGAGCATATCTTCGGCTATCCCGGTGGGGCCGTGCTTCCGATCTATGATGAGATCTTCCAGCAGGAAGACATCCAGCACATCCTGGTGCGCCACGAGCAGGGTGCCGGCCACGCAGCTGAAGGCTATGCGCGCTCGACCGGCAAGGTCGGCGTTATGCTGGTTACATCTGGCCCCGGTGCAACCAATGCGGTGACGCCGCTGCAGGACGCGCTGATGGACAGCGTTCCGCTGGTCTGCATCTCCGGCCAGGTTCCGACCTCGCTGATCGGCTCCGACGCCTTCCAGGAATGCGACACCGTCGGCATCACGCGCCCCTGCACTAAGCACAACTGGCTGGTCAAGGACGTCAACCAGCTGGCCTCGATCATCCATGAAGCCTTCCGTATCGCCCAGACGGGCCGTCCGGGTCCGGTCCTCGTTGACATCCCGAAGGACATCCAGTTCGCCACCGGCACCTATACGCCGCCGGATGCGCATAAGGCGCTGAAGAGCTACCAGCCGAAGGTGACCGGTGACGCCCGCGCCATCCAGGCGGCTGTCGAGCTGATGGCGACAGCTCGCCGGCCGATCATCTATTCGGGTGGCGGCGTCATCAATTCCGGTCCGGAAGCTACCAAGCTGCTGCGCGAGCTGGTTTCGCTGACCGATTTCCCGATCACTTCGACGCTGATGGGTCTGGGCTGCTATCCGGCCTCGGGCAAGAACTGGCTCGGCATGCTCGGCATGCACGGTTCCTACGAAGCGAACATGGCCATGCATGACTGTGACGTCATGGTCTGCATCGGTGCCCGCTTCGACGACCGTATCACCGGCCGCCTCAACGCGTTCTCGCCGAACTCAAAGAAGATCCACATCGACATTGATCCGTCGTCGATCAACAAGAATGTCCGCGTTGACGTGCCGATCACCGGCGATGTCGGCCGTGTGCTCGAAGACATGGTCCGCGCCTGGCGCGCTCTGCCGAAGAAGCCTGAGGCCTCGCAGACGGCCGAGTGGAATGCGAGCATTGCCATGTGGCGCGCCCGCAACTCCTTCGCCTACACGCCGTCCAAGGACGTGATCATGCCGCAATATGCGCTGCAGCGGCTCTATGAGCTTACCAAGCATCGCGACACCTACATCACGACGGAAGTCGGCCAGCACCAGATGTGGGCAGCCCAATATATCGGTTTCGAACAGCCGAACCGCTGGATGACTTCGGGCGGTCTCGGCACGATGGGCTACGGCTTGCCTGCCGCGATTGGCGTTCAGGTTGCGCATCGTGATGCCCTCGTCATCGATGTCGCGGGTGATGCCTCGATCCAGATGTGCATTCAGGAAATGTCCTGCGCCATCCAGTACGAGCTGCCGGTGAAGATCTTCATCCTCAACAACCAGTACATGGGCATGGTGCGCCAGTGGCAGCAGCTGCTGCACGGCAACCGTCTGTCGAGCTCCTACACGGAGGCCATGCCTGACTTCGTCAAGCTGGCGGAAGCCTATGGCGCCGTCGGCATTCGCTGCGAAAAGCCCGATGATCTCGATGGCGCGATCCAGGAGATGATCGACGTCAAGAAGCCCGTCATCTTCGACTGCCGCGTGGCCAATCTCGCCAACTGCTTCCCGATGATCCCTTCGGGCAAGGCACATAACGAGATGCTGCTGCCGGATGAGGCGACCGACGAAGTCGTCGCCAATGCCATCGATGCCAAGGGCCGTCAGCTCGTCTGACCGGGAGGAAAAAGATCATGAACGCACATCTTCAGCCGACCGGTTCGGCCTACTTCATTGCCAAGGAAACCTCCGCCATCGAGAGCCATACGCTCTCGGTGCTGGTGGACAACGAGCCGGGCGTTCTCGCCCGCGTCATCGGACTGTTCTCGGGGCGCGGCTACAACATCGAAAGCCTCACGGTTTCCGAGACGGAGCATGAGGCGCATCTGTCGCGCATTACAATCGTCACGCGCGGCACGCCGGGTGTGCTCGAGCAGATCAAGGCGCAGCTCGAGCGGATCGTTCCGGTGCACCGCGTCCTCGATCTGACGGTTCGGGCCAAGGAGCTTGGCCAGGAGCGTCCGATCGAGCGGGAAGTGGCCTTGGTGAAGGTGGTTTCCTCGGGCGAAATGCGCGCCGAGACGCTGCGTCTGGCAGATGCCTTCCACGCCAAGGTGGTGGACGCGACCGTCGACCATTTCATCTTCGAGATCACCGGCAAGTCGTCGAAGATCGATCAGTTCGTCTCGATCATGAAGCCGCTCGGCCTCAACGAGATCTGCCGCACCGGGATCGCCGCGATGAACCGCGGTTCGCAAGGCATGTAAGGAATTCGCGATTTCGCGAAATGAAGAAGGGCGGCCTTGCGGTCGCCCTTTTTGTTTTCAGTTCATGCCGAGCAGGTCGAGAAGGCCCATCTGCTGCGGTGCCGGCGGCAGATCGGCTTCTGCCTTTTTCGGCTTATCCTTGGCCGGCTTTTCGCTTCCCGGCTTCGCCTTGGCCTTCTTTTCGGCCTTCTTTCCCGAAGCGTCGGTGTCGGCTTCGTCGGCCTTCTTCTTGGCAGACTTTTTCGGCGGCGCCGGTGTGTCCTCTGCCGTTTCCACCTCGGCCTCGTCGTCCGGCGCCATGGTCGTGGTGAGCATGGCCATGAGAGCGTGGCGCAGTGCCGCCGGCCTCAGGCTGTAGTGGATGTACTGGCCCTTCTTCTCGCCCTCGATCAGTTCGGCATTTTCCAGGATCGAGAGGTGCTGGGAGATCGAGGGCTTGGCCATGTCGAAGCGGGCGGCGATTTCGCCGGCGGTCAGGGTCGACTGGGAGAGGTGTACCAGCATCATCCGGCGCGGATCTGAAGCGAGCGCGTGGAAGACACGGGACGAGGTCTTGTCCATTGCCGGATGTACTTCGGTTTTTCCGCGCTTTGCCATGTCGTCCCTCAGCAGTGCGGCTCTTTCTCCGCAATTCTCGAATTAGGAAATCTCCTAATTTCCTGAGGGGCTGGCGTAAAGTGCTGGAAATGCAAGGCCTGTGGATAGATCGCGATTTCCCGATGCGTGGGGAGGGGCGGGAGCCGCCCGGGCTTCTCTGCCCTTTACAGCATCGCCAGTGGCACTTTTCGAGACGGTGGCGGGAAGGCCGCGTCGAGACGCGCCCAGTCCTCGTCGGAGATGTCGAGATCGACCGCTTCACGATTTTCCTGCAGGCGACGCAGGTTCGAGGTCTTCGGGATCGGGATCACGCTTTCGCGCTCCAGCAGGAAGGCGAGGGCGACCTGCGCCGGCGTGGCCTGATAGGCCTTGGCGACATGGATCAGTTCAGGGTGCTGGAGGATGCGGCCCTGCTCAATCGGCGAATAGGCCATGACGGGGATATTGTGCTCCTGGCACCATGGCAGGAGGTCGAATTCGATGCCGCGGCGGGAGAGATTGTAGAGCACCTGGTTGACGGCGCAGTTTTCGCCATCGGCCACGGAGAAGAGCTCTTCCATGTCGTCGACATCGAAATTCGAGACGCCCCAGGCGCGGATGCGACCGGCAGTCTTTAGCTCTTCCATCGCCGCGACCGTGTCTTCGAGCGGATGGTCGCCCCGCCAATGCAGGAGGTAGAGATCGAGGTGATCGGTGCCGAGACGGTTGAGGCTCGCATGGCAGGCCTTGATCGTGCCGTCGTAACTGGCATTCCAGGGAAGGACCTTCGAGACCAGGAACACATCCTCGCGCCGTTCCTTCAGCGCCTCGCCGACGATGCGTTCGGCGCCACCGTCGCCATACATCTCGGCCGTGTCGATCACGGTCATGCCGAGGTCCAGTGCCAGCCTGACGGCATCGACTTCGGCTCTCGCGGCCGATCGGTCCTCACCCATCATCCAGGTGCCAAAGCCGAGGCTTGGAATTTCCTCGCCGCCCGGCAGGGTGACAGTCGGAATGGCATCATGCATGGTGAAGCTCCTCGGGGCGGGATGGTTGGAGGATAGCCACACGACCGAGCGAGGCAAGCGGCAATTGCCGCGTTGCTTCGTGTCACCATAACAAGAATGCGGCTGGCGCCTGCCAACATGACAGCTAGGCTGACATAAAAATTCGGGAGAAACATCCATGTCGGCCGATACGCTGCTCGCGCTCGTCCTCTTCGCCTTCGCGACCTCGATCACCCCAGGTCCCAACAACATGATGCTGTTCGCCTCCGGGGTGAACTTCGGCTTTCGGCGGACCATACCGCATATGCTGGGGATCGGCGCCGGCTTCCTGTCGCTCTTGCTCGGCGTTGGGCTGGGCTTGGGCGCGCTTCTGTCCGCCTATCCGCCGGCCTTCATCGCGCTCAAGGTCGCGGGCGGGCTCTATCTGTTGTGGATCGCCTGGAAGATCGGCTCCTCCCGGTCGATGGGCGAGGGAGATGCCAAGGCGCGGCCGATGACATTTATGGGTGCTGCTGCCTTTCAATGGGTCAATCCGAAGGCCTGGGTGATGGCGATCACGGCCATGGCTGTCTATCCCAATCCGGAGCAGTATGCTCTGACAGTCGCCATCGTCGCGCTGGTCTTCGCCGCCGTCAATGTGCCGAGTGTGTCGACCTGGGCTGGCTTCGGCTCGGCACTTCGGGAATGGCTGTCGGTGCCGGTGCGGCTCAAATGGTTCAATATCACCATGGCGGTGCTTTTGGTGCTTAGCCTCTGGCCCATGCTGAAATAGGAAAGTCCGATGTCCGGCCATCACCACGACCACGACGATCATCACGATGGTCATGATCACCATCACGACAACCAGTATTCGGACATGCAGGCGCGGGTGAAGGCGCTGGAAACGCTTTTGACCGAAAAGGGCTTGATCGACCCGGCAGCGATCGATGCGATCGTCGAGACCTATGAGACGAAGGTGGGCCCAAGAAACGGCGCGCGGGTTGTGGCCAAGGCCTGGGTCGATCCCGAGTTCGCCGACTGGCTGAAGCGGGACGCGACGGCGGCGATCGCCAGCCTCGGCTATACGGGCCGCCAGGGCGAACACATGCGGGCCGTCTTCAATACGCCGGAGACCCATAATCTTGTCGTCTGCACGCTGTGCTCCTGTTACCCCTGGTCGGTGCTCGGCCTGCCGCCGGTCTGGTACAAGGCGCCGGCCTATCGCTCGCGGGCGGTGATCGATCCGCGCGGCGTGCTCGCTGAATTCGGCGTGACCTTGCCGGAGACAATGGGCATTCGCGTCTGGGATTCGACGGCAGAGTTGCGCTATCTGGTCGTGCCTCTACGCCCGGCAGGGACGGAAGGACTGGACGAAGAGGCACTCGCCAAGCTCGTGACGCGCGACTCGATGATCGGGACCGGTCTCCCGTTGTCGTCGGAGGTCCTGGCATGAATGGGCCGCATGATCTTGGCGGGCAGATGGGCTTCGGTCCGGCCGCGCCTGAGAAAGACGAACCGTATTTCCATGCCGGATGGGAGAAGCGGGCGCTCGGCATCACGCTGTCCTGCGGGGCACTCGGTGCCTGGTCAATCGACGAGAGCCGGCATGCGCGCGAGAATATCCCGCCTGCCAGCTACCTGGCAGCGAGCTATTATGAGGTCTGGATCAGGGGTGTGGACATGCTGCTTCAGCGGCACGGGTTCGTTACCGCTGACGAGTTGGCATCGGGGCATCATCTGGAACAGGGCCGCGCGCCGAAGCGGATCCTGAAGGCGGATATGGTTGAGGGTGTGCTGGCCCGCGGCGGGCCATGCGACCGACCCGTCGAGATCGAGCCTAAGTTTGCCGTCGGTGACCGGGTGCGGACGAAGAATTTCCATCCGACCGGTCACACGCGTCTGCCGCGTTATGCCCGGGCGAAGACGGGCGTGGTCGAGGCTGTCCAAGGCGGCTTCGTCTTTCCCGATGACAATGCCCATGGGCGTGGTGAAAACCCGCAATGGGTCTACACGGTCGTCTTCACGGGAGCGGAGATCTGGGGCGAGGGCGCCGACCCGACCTTGACCATCTCGATCGATGCCTGGGAGAGCTATCTTGAGCGCCTGTGAAACGGTGACGGATCTTGCGGAATCGCCGGGCTTGCCGCGGTCGCCCGAAGGCGCGCCCGTCTTCGCCGAGCCCTGGCATGCGCAGGCCTTCGCCATGACCGTGCATCTGCATGCACGCGATGTGTTCAGCTGGACGGAATGGGCGGAGAGCCTGTCTGCCGAAGTGCATAGACCGGAGTGGGCAACTGACGGGTCCGACTATTTCGATGCCTGGGTCGCGGCACTGGCCGGACTGCTGGAGCGCAAGGGCTTGGCCGATCGCGAGACAGTCGAGGCCTTGCGTGAAAGCTGGCAGCGGGCGGCGGAGGCCACCCCGCATGGGGCGCCGATCGAGCTTGCCAACGACCCGCTTCGGCATGATGTCCACGATTTGTTCTGATTTCCCCGGCTTTGGCCTTGCGTCGGGCCAACGAATCCGCGCATGACCTAGGCCATGCAATTCGCGCCCCAGCAAGACGAGGCCCTCAAGGCCGTATCGAAATGGCTGAAAGAGGGGAAAACCCCTGTCTTCCGGCTGTTCGGCTATGCCGGAACGGGCAAGACGACGCTTGCCAAGCATTTCGCCGAGCATGTTGACGGCGACGTGCTGTTTGCGGCCTTTACCGGAAAGGCTGCGCAGGTCTTGCGCTCGCGTGGCGCATCGAATGCCAAGACCATTCACTCGCTGATTTATCGCCCGCGCGGTGAGGAGGCGGTGGAAGACGAGGAAACCGGCAAGACCTCGATTGCGCCGATGTTCTCGATTAACCGCCAAAGCCCGGTCGCCAAGGCCGCGCTTATTGTCATCGACGAATGCTCGATGGTCGACGAGGCGCTCGGGCGCGACCTGATGAGCTTTGGCACGCCGATCCTGGTGCTTGGGGACCCCGGCCAGTTGCCACCCGTTTCCGGCGGCGGTTTCTTCACCGATCAGGAGCCGGACTATCTGCTGACCGAGATCCATCGCCAGGCGCGCGACAACCCGATCATCCAGCTCGCGATGCATATCCGCGAGGGCAAGGAGATCATGTATGGCGATTACGGCGACACCGCGAGGGTGATCTCGAAGAACGAGGTGACGCAGGATCTTGTGCTCGGGGCCGATCAGGTGCTGGTCGGGACCAACAAGACGCGGCGGCGCTACAATATGCGGCTGCGCGAATTGAAGGGCTTCACGGTCGATTATCCGCAGGCTGGCGACAAGCTGGTTTGCCTGAGAAACGATCAGGTCAAGGGCCTGCTTAATGGCTCGCTCTGGCAGGTGATGACGTCTTCGCGCGAGACGGTTAAGCCGGGCATCAACCTCCTGATCAAGCCTGAAGACGACGACATGGATCGGGGTGCTGCGAAGATCAAGCTGCTCAAGGACGCGTTCGCGGATATCGAGACGGAGATACCCTGGTCGACGCGCAAGCGTTACGACGAGTTCGACTACGGCTATGCGCTGACGGTCCACAAGGCCCAGGGCTCGCAGTGGAACGACGTCGTGCTGTTCGACGAGAGCTGGGCGTTTCGCGATACCCGTGAGCGCTGGCTCTATACGGCGGTTACCCGTGCTGCAGAGACGCTCACCATCGTGCGGTGAGCGCGTTGTCCGAAATCACTTTGCTTTCAGGGCAGCGAGCGTTGCCATCAGCGCCATCGTGTCCTTGCCGGAGGCGCTCGCGATCTCGGAGAGGGGTGTTGCAGCGTCTGCGGTGGTGAAGCCGGCTTGCTTGAGTGCCGTGACCACATCTGTTTCCGCCCTTCCGAGCAGCGGTGCCACCTGTGCCGGCGTTCCGCCGGCCACCACGTTGACCATGGCGAAAGCCGGGTTGCCGCCCGCGCCGCTCGCTGTGCCCGTGATCGCCGGCCAGGCAAAGGCGAGGCCGGCGACGAGACAGAGGCCGAGCGACAAGGCCATCGGCACCCGCTTGAAATAGGCAAGGAACGGTCGCCAGTTTTTCCAGACATGCAGAAAGAATGGCAGGATCAGCACCATGCTCAACCATTCATGCATCTCGCGGAAGGCGGCCGTTCCATAATGGAAGAAGAGCGCGATGCCCGAAATCAGGGACACGAGAAACAGCCCTGTCGTGAAGGGCGTGGCGTAGCGCGAGAGAAGGTTGGGCATGGGGATAGCCTCGGTCTGCGTGGATGCTATCCGCTCCTAGCGCCGCTGCCTGTCGCTGTCCCGTTAAACTTCCTTCACATTTGACGATCCTCAAGCCGCCGCTTAAGCACCGTCAATTCGCCACCATGCCAAGAAGGACTGCCTTCGCGACGGCCTGAAACCTGTTCTGCGCGCCGAGCTTGCCGGCAATGTTTACCTCCAGCGCGACAACCTCATCCGCTTTCAGTTCAAGCGTTCGGGCAATGCGGATCGAGGTATAGCCTTCCGCCATCAACTGAAGACACCGGGTTTCCATGTCGTCGAGGTCTGGCCCTCTCTGTTCTGTGCCAATGCGCCCGGGCGCCGCGTCCTCATGCTCGAGCAGGGCGTTGAGTTGCTGAAGCTGGCGATGGACGGTCGACAGATTGGCAGCCAGTTCCCTGCGGCGCGCCAGCAAGGCTTCCTCCAGAATGAGATTGGCTTCGCTCTTCGACGTTGCGTTCGACAGGGTGTCGAACAGGTCCTGGATGACCGACACCGGCATGCCCACCTCGCGGCAGACATTGATAAGCGCCATGCGCGCGACTTCGTTTCGCCCGTAAACGCGCATCAGGCCGATCCGCTGCGCTGAAATCAGGCCCTTTTCCTCGTAGAAATGCAGTGTCCTGTGGGTGACGCCGAAAAACTCCGCCATTTCCGCGATGGCGACAGGTTCCTTCGGTGGGGGCCTGTTCAAGGCGATGTCCGGAATGAACATGCCTTTCGCGCTGGGCCCGGATGCACTGGTGATCGGTTGCAGATGATATGTTCCGTTCGACATGTTCCCCCTCCATGTTCAGTGTCGACGTGTCTGCCAGAGCCGATGGTCCGCTGCTTGTTGTTTGCCGTTCCTCCGTATCGTGTTTCGAATCTCCGCCACCTTGAAGCGTATAGTATATTCAATATTCGTGAAATAAATTTTTGAACTGTTTCGTTGCCGAGCGAGAGGGGCTCGGGCCGAGGTCAGCGCGGCAGGGAAGAACGTGCGATAAGCTTGGACATCTCGGTAATGATCTCGCCGCCTGGGCTGAGACCCGCCCATTCCTGCTGGGAGCGACGGGCGCTGATGTAGGCGGCGTCGGTGCCTTCGAGCGTGTAGCGATAGGTCGCATCGAGGCATTTCATCTGGCCGGTCGAGAGTTCGCTTCTATGGCAGAAGCGGTAGATGGCGCCCGGGATCGTCAGGTTCGCGCCGGCGAACTGGTTGGCGATGGCGCCGATCTCCAGGCTGTCGCCCGACGTCTCGAACATGCCGGTCGTGATCGGCACGTCGCTGCGTGACCGAAGGTGGCGCAACCGCAGGTTCAGCGTGTTGCCAAGCCCTTGGGCCTTCAGTTCGAAATGGAGCGGATGAGGCGCTCCGCCTTCAAACTGTGGCCGCTCGTCTGGGCTTGCAAAACATACGGCCCACAGGCGGGAACTCCATAGACGTGTGGCGTTGATGAAGATCGACGCCAGTTGATCGCTGCCATCGGGCTTACTGATGAAGAGACGCGGGAGGGAGGCTCGGCCATCCACCGCCATCTGGTCGCCCTCGTCCGCGAAAGGCGCTTCGATCAGATCCACGCCGGTACCGCCCTGCAGAGGATGCGTCTCGTCGTCGGTCCGCTCGTAAACGGGGACATAGCCGCCGAGCGGGATGCGGATCCGCAGCGTTTCATGGCGACCTTCGCAGGCGTAGAACTGGTTCAAGAGCTTGCGCAGCTTACCGGCCTGGACGCGAACCAGCGGATCCGTGCCCGGATCGAAGCCGTGGCTGCGGCTGAAGACGTCGATGCCGATCGTGTAGCCCTTCAACTGATGGGAAAGGCCGAGCTGTTCCATCTCGACGACGAACTTGAGAAAGGAGCGCAGTCGTTCGGAGCGCGCAAATGTCTGGCTCCGCAGCACGCGCTGAAGGGCTTCCGATACCTGACCGCCATCGATCCTAGCTTCCATCGACATAGCTGCTCCAAACCGTTTCGGTGGACGCCTGCGCCATCCGCCACCGCGCATTTGTGCGTTCCGTCACAATCAGGAGCTTGAGTAGCGGATAGGGGCGAGGGGTCAATACCCCAAAGTCTAGGGGGTCCGGGCAGTTGCCATGCATCAATTTCGCGCATCGGATTATTTGCGATTCTCGTTGGTCTTCAGTCTCGGGATGCCGTAAGGATGCCGCCTACATCTTCATCGCCGGATCATGCCGCCATGCCTGCCAAGCTCTCCGTCAATCTCAATGCCATTGCCATGCTGCGCAACCGCCGCGATCTCCCCTGGCCTGATGTGGCCGATCTCGGGCGGATCGCGCTAAGGGCCGGCGCGAGCGGTCTCACCGTCCATCCCCGGCCAGATCAGCGTCATATCCGCTTCAGCGATCTGCCTGTGCTGCGGGCGCTGATCGACGACGAGTTTCCGAGTGCCGAGTTCAATATCGAGGGCTATCCGAGCGAGGACTTTCTGGCGCTGTGCGAGGCGACTGAGCCGGAGCAGGTGACTCTCGTTCCCGATGACCCGTCCCAGGCGACCTCGGATCACGGTTGGGACCTCGACAAGCATCAGGACTTCCTGAAGGGCGTGGTCACGCGCCTCAAGGCTAGGGGTATGCGGGTATCGCTCTTCGTTGATGGTGACGGACGTGCAGAGGCCATGGCGCTTGCAAAGGCGACCGGTGCAGAGCGTGTCGAGCTGTACACCGGTCCTTATGGCGGTTGTTACGACAATCCCGACGAGGCTGCGCGGCAGGTCGAACTGCTGGGACTGACAGCAGATGCCGCCAAGGCGCAAGGCCTCGCAGTCAATGCCGGCCACGACCTGACGGTCGCCAACCTGCCGCTTCTGGTGAAGCGTATTCCGCATCTCGCTGAAGTGTCGATCGGCCATGGTCTGACGGCCGATGCGCTCGAATATGGCATGGCCGAGACCGTCAGGCGCTTCTGCCGCGCCTGCGGCCAGACGATCTGAGCGTCAGGCGGCCTGTCTGCCAACCATGCCGGCAAGCGCGAATTCGACGGCCGCGTCCGCATGGATGGTGGTCGAGTCGTAACCTGGAAGCGGCAGGTGCGCCGGATCCAGGATCAGGCAGATCTCGGTGCAGCCGAGGATGACGCTGTCGGCGCCGTCTGCGCGTGCCTTGTCTATGATCGCCATCAGTTTCTCCCGCGAACAATCCTTGACGTGTCCGGCGCAGAGTTCGTCGAAGATGATGTCATGCGTCGTGGTGCGGCCTTCCGCATCGGGAACCATGACCTCGACGCCGTGGCGGCGCATGCGCTCAGCATAAAAGCCGTGTTCCATCGTATAGCGGGTCGCGAGCAGAAGCGGGCGGCGAGCGCCATTCCTGACTAGGCTTGAGGCGGTTTCATCGATGATGTTGATCAGCGGGATCGCGACGCGGGCAGCCACCTCATCGGCAACCAGATGCATGGTGTTGGTGCAAATCAGGATGCAGTCCGCGCCTGCGCGCTCCAGGCCTTCGGCGGCGCGTGCCAGTCGGTCGGCAGCCTGGTCCCAGCGACCGGCCTTCTGCAGGGCGACGATCTCTTCAAAATTCACGGAGTGCATGATGATTTCGCCGGAGGCGAGGCCGCCCAGCCGGGCGCGCACGGTCTCGTTGATCTGGCGGTAATAGACCGCCGAGCTTTCGAAACTCATTCCGCCAATCAAACCAATCGTCCGCATGTCCGTCCCTCGTATTTGTGATGGAGGAAGAATGCTGCAAAAGCCGTGCGCGGCGTTTGCGTTTTGATCGGAAAATGCGGCTGTTGCGGCGCTGCTGTTTCGGCCATATGATTTCCGGGCGCTGATTTTTTGCGCGCTTGGCCAATTGCATCGGAGTGGACGGCGTGATCGACGATAGAGACAGGAAGATTCTCGACATCCTCCAGCGCGATGCCGCGACGCCTGTCACAGATATCGCCGAGAAGGTTTCCCTCTCGGTGTCAGCCTGCTCGCGGCGCATTCAGAAGCTTGAGGAAAGCGGCTACATCGCGCGGCGGATTGCGGTGCTCGACCGCGAAAAGAGCGGCGTGCCGACCACGGTCTATGCGCTGGTAAAGACCGCTCACCATGCGGATGACTGGATCGAGGAGTTTCGACGGGCCATCAGTGACATTCCGGAGATCGTTGAGGCGCATCGGCTCACAGGGCATTATGACTATATCCTGAAGGTCGTGTTGCCGCGCGTGGAGCATTACGACGTCGTCTATCGGAGGCTCGTCAAGCGGGTCGAACTGTTTGACGTGTCCGCCTCCATTTCCATGGAAACGCTCAAGCAAGGCTTTGCCGTGCCGGTGGACTACGCCGAATAAAGCCAACGCCATCTCTCGAAACGGAAAAAAGGCCCCGGGACTGACGCCCCGAGGCCCACCACGCACCCTTGAATTAGGAGGCGTTGGAAACCGTGCGGTTGACGAGGGTCACCGACTTGTCGGCATTGACCTTGTAGATCTCGCGAACGTCACGGCCGTCACCGTTTGCGAAGGTGTGGAAGAAGGTCGAACCGGCAGGTGCCTTTTCCAGCATGACGTTGGCGTTGTCGTAGGTGATCGAGCCCGGGATCGGCTGAACGGAGGCGAAAGCGGCCGAGCCAGCTGCAAGCGAGATGAGGG